>Ga0209164_1000269_pt1 | contig 148802 bp, 139 predicted proteins | sample MTBNYHSulfiMetaG_FD_187458 | JGI IMG/M metagenome (GOLD analysis project Ga0209164, IMG submission 187458) | Enrichment culture microbial communities from rom New York Harbor, USA that are MTBE-degrading - MTBE-NYH (New York Harbor Sulfidogenic)... | ecosystem: Environmental > Aquatic > Marine... | reverse complement strand
CATCTCAATGAATAATATTCTTGACGACCAGAAGAAAAAATGAAGTTTTGATGTTACGGGTTAAGCACATTTTCGGGGTGGGGAATATACGTGACCCTGCACTGGGGAATATGTTGAGCCTCGACAGTAGGAAAGTAACTCAATACCGATCGGTTCATTAGTCGCTGCATCCTTGATGAGAATAATGCCGTCATCCAGTTCCGAATAGATCTGGTTCTTGCGCGGCGGCTGCCAGAAAATGGTCATGAGTTCGGTTTTCTGCTCGTAGTATACTTTTATTTCCGCCATATGATTTCACCTTCTTTTATCTTGTCTGTAATATACGCAGTAACAAGGAATCCTTCAAGTCCCGGATGTTTAAAGATTTGTTTTTCCCAATAGTCGTACGTCGTGTGGATAATAAATTCTAAGGGAGTTGTAACCAGCAAATAGGCCGGCACGATGGAGGCCCGGGCGAGTCGGCCACGATGGCCGTTGCGAGACCGCCACCGGTGATTCATGTAACGGGTTGATAACCGGAGATTTATGCCTGCAATAAATTGCTTTTCCGGTAAAATTCTGCAAACAATAAAGTAAGCCTCGGCGGCGTATGAGCCGCTAAGCCGCTCCGGCGCTTGAGGAGCACGCGGGGGTCGTTAGGGGGTGCTCGTGCAAGCACCCCCTAACCGGCAGATCCCGGACGCTCGGGGATTACATCACCGGCCTTTGATCAAGGTCAAACCCTCGCCAGGAAGGCGACCCCTGCCATCTACCGCCCCCGGAAATGTTTCTTAAGCAGTTCAGTAAACTCTTCGGGCGGAACGGGCTTGCTGAAAAGAAATCCCTGGTACTGGTCACAATGGTTCTTCTGCAGGAAGTCGAGTTGTTCCTGCTTTTCTATTCCCTCGGCTACGACCTTGAATCCCAGGTTGTGGGCCAGTTCTATCACCGTGGCGGCGATAGTGGATGATTTCACGTCCAGGGGGATTGTGTCGATGAATGACTTGTCTATTTTCAGCACGTTTATGGGATAGTCCTTTAGCTTGCTCAGGGAGGAGTAGCCCGTGCCGAAATCGTCTATGGATATCGATATGCCCAGGTTGCGGATGGCCTGCAGTTTTTCGATGCTTTCATCTTCGTTCTGCATAATGCTCGATTCGGTGATTTCCAGCTCCAGCAGATGCGGGGCAAGGCCCGTGTCTTCGAGAACCTCCCTGATGGTTTCCAGGAGATCGGGCTGGCGAAACTGAAGGGGAGAGATATTGACGGCTACGACCAGGGAATCGAATCCGTCGTCGTACCACTGTTTCGCCTGGCGGCACGACATCTCCAGGACCATTCTTCCGGCCTCCATGATCAGGCCGTTTTTCTCCAGCAGCGGTATGAAATGGCATGGGTACATTATTCCGCGAACGGGAGACTCCCAGCGGATAAGGGCCTCCATTCCTATGATATGGTTATCCATGGTGAGCTTGGGCTGATAGTGACAAAAAAACTCCTCACCATGAACTGCATTGCTCAGTTCAAATTCGAGCCGGAGATTGTTTAAAAGTCTTTCGTTCAGGGCGGCATCGTAGAGATGATAGGTGGCATTGCCGTCCTTCTTTGCCGTGAGGAGCGCCCGTTCACTGTTTTTCATGAGCTCTTCGGCTGTTGCGCCGTCATGGGGATAGAGACAGACCCCAATGGATATGGAGATGCTGATCTCAGTGTTGCTGATGGGAAAGGGAACTGTGAAGAGTTCAAAAACTTTTCTCACGATTTCAATGATTCCATCCGTGGTGCCTATGTCGGAAAAAAGGATCATGAAGCGGTCCCGTTCTATGCGTGACAGGAAGTCATCCCCCCTGATGAGATTTTTTAGTTTTTTCGCCGTATACAGAAGGACTTCATCGCCGAAGAGGGGACCGTGTATCTCGTTGATATTTTTAAACTTGTCAATATCGATGTACATGACAGCGAAAATATTTTCCTTATTCTTTCTGCGTGATTTAACGATCTCTTCCTTGAGTTTTCCTGCAAACATGTTTCGGTTGGGAAGGCTCGTGAGCTGATCGTAAAAGGTCAAGCGGTGGAGACTTTCCTCGGTTTCCTTACGTTTTGTAACATCGGTGAATACGGCCTCGACGCGGTTGCCGGGATTGACAAGCCTGGCCGAAATTTCCGCCCAAATGAGGGAGTTATCTTTTTTACGGTATTGGACTTCCACCGATGATATTTTTCCGTTCTGGATAAGATGGGTCAGTATTCTCTCGCGGTGTTCGGGATTGGCGTATACGTCAGTCATTTTCAGTTTATTTTCAATCTCGTCTTTCACGTCATAGCCCAGCATGTGTTTTCCCGTTTCATTGATTTTCAGGATTATTCCATCGGGCTCCTGTATGGAGATAATACCGGCCAGGGCGTTATCATAGAGACCGCGATATCGTTTTTCACTCAGCATCAATTCATTCTGCGACCCCAGCAGTTCTTCATTCATGGCTTCGAACTCTTCATTTGATGCTAGCAGTTCCTCATTCTGGACCTGGATTTCCTGCTCATAGACACTGAACTTGTCGAAGGTGCGTCTGTAGGAATAAAAAATGATAAATGAAACAAGATTGATAATGATAAATATCAGACTGAAAAAAATGGAATAATTGAGCGCCATCCCCGGCGGAAGGCTGGTCTTTTGATCCAAAAGATAGAAGTATACCGTCAGGGTAACAATGTTGACACCGGAGTACAGCACTATAATTCCAAAGCGACGGATCAGGATCAGGGGTATTGTCATTGAAATAAGAAGGTTAACGAATAGCCCCACCAGCTTTTCATAGAGATTCCTGTCCTCGTCGAGGATCTTAAATGTATATGCCCATACCGTGGTGAAAAGAAATATAAGCATGAGCTGTACTGCCAGAAAATAATGTCCCTTCCGCAGGATGGCTAAAACGATTGTTATGCACAGGTATGCCGTCAGTGGGAAAAAGATGAAATCCCATTTATTTCCGCTGAACTTTAAATAGGCGATCAAGGCCGGCAGAACAAAGAAGATGATGAAGATGTTAATGTAATACAACATCAACGACTTTTCTTTTAAAAGCAGATCGCTTTCGTTATAACGGTGAAGAAAATATGATTGGATCTCTTTAAACATTTCAACCTGTATGGGAATTCGATTTTACATGACAAAGGGCCTTTTCGAAGAAGCAGGCCAGCATTTTGATAATATACTGAAGGGTTATTTTGTTGTCATCAATAAAATATTATTGAACATCGGGGGGCCAGGGATTGCAATGGTCATATATGCCGGGAAACCAGATGACTGGACGGATTTTGAGATTATTTATCTTGACTTTCCTGTGCACCTGTCATTATTTTATAAGGTAATTAATTGGGAAATATAATAGGGGGGCCTTTCTGATACATTTGATACTGTCCGTTCTGATAGGCCTCATAACCGGGTTTGTTACGGGACTCACGGGAGCATCGGGAGTCATGGTTGTGGTGCCGCTCGCTCATTATCTTCTCCTTCTGCCGGTTCATGACGCCATTGGAACCAGTCTCATGGCTGATGTCATAGCTTCATGCGCAGTTTCATACGCCTATTATCGCCATGGCAACACGGACCTGCGGTCGGGCATATTCGTGGCTGCCGGGGCCATACTGGGCGCACAGGTGAGCGCCGGTTTCGCCGTGGCCATACCGGAAAACAGCCTGGGAATTCTTTTCGGCGGCGGCATGATGGTTACATCACTCATACTTGTGCGCAGGGGATCGGGGCGTGTGGCCGGTGATGGCTCCTTTTCAACAAGGGAGTTCAGGTTCAGGTCTCCGTCAATGCGGACCATCATGGCCCTTTTTCTTGGGTACTGTCTGGGAACCATGACCGGTATTTTCGGCTCGGGTGGGGGTATCATGGCCTTCATGATACTTTTTTTTATTCTCGATTATCCTGTGAAAAAAGCCATCGGCACCTCGACCCTTATCATGGCCGTAACCGCCCTTTCGGGGTGCATGGCCTATGCGTCGAATGGGAAGATAAGCCCGTCCGATGGGCTCATCATCGGTTTTGCTGCCGTGGCCGGGGGTTTCATGAGCGCCCGCATCGCCAACAGGCTGGATGAGAAAAAGCTTATCAAGGTGCTGGGTATTATCTTTGTCCTTATGGGCCTTTTCATGACGGTTCATGGTCTGCTGAAGTTTCTTGACTATCTCTGATGGTGAAAGAAACATTTTATTCTATCCCGTGACCGCTATAGCCGAATATGCTTGACGTCTTTTATTTACGGCAATATGTTATATACAGATATCCGTACGCCTCGCCGGGCGATATGTGTGCATTTAACCTCGCAGCATAAAGGATGCTAAATAATAAAGGATGCTAAATATGGAAGATACGTTACAATTTACCACCGAAGGGGAGAAGGAAATCTTTGACGATGTGGCTCTCTATGCCCTTTCCACCTGTGGCTTCTGTAAAATGAGTATATATTTTCTTCGTACTCACAAAATAAAATTCAGGTATATCTATATCGATCAGCTCGATATGGATGTGAAACAGAACGTGAAGAGCGGTCTGAAGGAAAAATTCAATGTCAATGTCGGCTTCCCCTTCCTGGTCATCAATGAAAAGGATGTCCTTGTGGGATACAAAGAAGAGGAATGGAAGGAAAAATTCCAGATTAAATAAGGTATAGTGAGGATGGTCATGCCGGAACCAGGAAAGGAAAAAACCAGTGAAGATACGCGCACCTTCGTGGAAATGGTGGCGAAGAAGAATGGCTGGCACCTTCATCCCGATGAGATGTTTCTCAATATCATCATCGACGGGCTTACGGTGAACTACAACCGGTACGGCTATTTTTCCTGCCCCTGCAGGGATGCCGACGGTGTCCGTGAAAAGGACGGGGATATCATCTGTCCCTGCCATTACTGCCTTCCCGACCAGAAGGAACACGGGCATTGCTACTGCGGTCTCTATCTGACCGGGGAATTCTCGCGGAGCGGGAAAAAACCAGGCTCGATTCCTGAAAGACGTTTTTCCGGTTCAGAATGACATCTCGTCGTTAAAGCTACCTGTTGCCGCCTGTTCCCGTGAAATAGGAATACTTGATGTATGAGAAGATATTTTTTGCGCTGGTTATGCGAGACAGGTCGCTGTCAATTACGCTGTCCGTTCCCAGCACGCTCCCGTGACCGATGATGACCGGAACTGTCTCTGAGTTACCGCCGCCTGTATTGATGGTCCCCTTCCATACCAGGGAAGGCTGGCCGTTTACATCGCTGTATCCCGTATCGCTTTTCCCCGCATCCTTCCGGTAATGAGCGTTATAGTCAAAGGAAACATTCCCCTCGAGGAAAATATCCACACTGCGGTTTGCCAGGTTCTCCGGGACCTGCCAGTATATGGTGAAACCATCGCCTCCCGGTGTGGCGCCCGTAACACTGTCTATTTCCATTGTCGATGCGGCCTTCTTTCTAATACCCATCCATACCGGAGCCGAGGAAGGACGTTCGTCGGCCATCATCCATTTGTTTTTCCCGGCCTTGCCTGTTACGAATATGGTGTGGACATATCCTGACTTCTTTTCTTCAATCCATACGGCAAAGGTGGGATATTTTTTCCCCATGAGCCATGGATAGGTGTCGGGATTGAAAGTCAGATCGATTTTGATGTAGGGCTTTGCCGTATCAACGGCGCCTTTTTCGCTTCGCGAGGCGCAGCTTATAGCAAGTGCAATGAAAAGAATAAGCGGCAGGTGTTTAGACATGATACTCCTCCTTTACAGAATTGTTACTGTCACGCCGCCGTTGACCCCGATTTTCACGTCGAAGTCCCGGTTCACCGCGGGATAGATGAGACAGACCGGTCCGGCGAAAAGGCTGAAGCGTTCACTGAACTGCCAGCCCGGCAGCAGTCTGATGGTTACGGCGGCGTATCCTTCGCTGCCCGAGCTGTCCATATTGAAGAGATCGCCGTTGAATCCCCGCGACATGAAATGGAACATGAGGTCCGTGTCGGTGTAAAAAGATCCTGGTAGGGGTAGGGGGATGCGGGCTCCGAAACCGAAACCGAAGGAGGCCCGGTCTGTCGTGCTGCTGTCCCGCGGGTCAAAGCCTGCACTGAATATGCCGTAGCTGTATTTGCCCATGGACCGGACCGAAAGGTTCGTGAGGGTATACAGGCCGCTGTACAGGGACAGGTCGACGCCGCCTCCCGTGAAGATGTTGAGAAAACCCAGGGAGGTCCCGGTCATTTCCCGGCTGATATTGATAAGGCCCACCTGGGACCCCGTGCCGTTTCTGCATATATTGATGAAGCCAATTTGCGCACCGTACAGATCATCGGTCTTATTGATGAAGCCTATCTGCGTTCCTTTGACGACGGCCGTTTCCACGTATCCCGAGGAGCGGTCTTCCAGGACTCCCGTGATATTCAGTGCCGCCACCTGCACGCCCCGTATCTCCGGTCCCGTCAGGTTGATCACCGCGGCCTGGAACCCCCGCAGATTCATGCAGAGATTGACAAGGGCCGCCTGCATACCCGTGACGTCGCCCTGCACATTGTTGAAAAAAGCGAACTCGGCCCCTGTAACGGAATTATCAACGCGGTGAGCAGGCCCCAGGGAAAATCCCTTCAGGGAGCCCGTTCTTCCATATATAAAGGACAGGTGCACCCCGTGTATCTCCTCGTTCCATCCGGGAAAAATCTCCAGGGGAGAATAAAGGGATATCTCCACGGGAATGATCTTCTTCTCTCCGTTGGTGACGGGGCTGGTTTCCTGGCTCCGGGCTTCGATGCCCATAAGGAAAACGGCGATGAGAACGAGTGTGGGGAAAAGGATTTTCACTGTACGGGACTCCTTAACGGTACCTGTTTGGTTTTGGCAATGCATGCATATATATAATCACGCCCTGGTGAATAATGCAACAGGTGTTTTACCTGAACAGATAAAAAGTGTAAACCAGGACTCCCTTACGAGAGAATCCTTGCCACATCAACATAGGTTACATAGATCATGAGGCCCATCATTATCACCCATCCCGCGATGCTCAGGGGTATCTGCACGAGTTTCAGCCGGGGATGGATCTTCTCCAGCATATACATAAGTATTTTCCCGCCGTCCAGGACGGGAAAGGGGAGAAGATTGAACACGGCCAGGTTCAGGCTCAGGAGCGATGAGAAGAGGATGATTTTTACCGGGTCCGCGGCCGTGGCCCGGCTTCCCATGGCAACGATGCCCACGACTCCCGAAAGCTGGCCGGGACCGGTGAAGAGCGACGGGATCGCGGTGATGATCATGGTCAGCTGATTTATGGTGTAAACCACGGGTTCCAGAAAGATGCTCTGGAGCGACGGACCGTGCAGCAGGGCGAAAAGGGGCGAAAGAATCAGAAGGGGCGCAGCCAGGTTTGCCAGGGGGCCGCCCAGGGACAGAACAATCCTTTTCCAGGCCGGAATGGATTGATAATCTTCCATGTTGTCTACAGCGGGCATCACATATCCTCCCAGGGGGATACTGGAGACAAGAAATTCAGTTTCTTTATTTTTAAAACTCCAGAGGCGCGGCCCGAATCCCAGGGAGAAGCGTGATACGGGAATGCCCACGGCCCGGGCGGCAATAAAATGTCCCGCTTCATGTATGAGTATTATGAGGCCTATGATCCATATGATAATCAGTGTATTCATATTTGTAGTAGTCCTTTTACCGGAATCAAATGTATTATTTGATCATAAATTCACGGGATACATTATGTCAATAGTTAATCGCGCATATCAAGGCAAATCATGGCTGATATTTGTGCATCACGGGATCTCCTTCGGGGTCAGAGCCTTATTTTTTGCTTGCATTTGACCGGCCTTTTCTGCTACCATATTTCTTTCTTTCATGAATCGACATACTTTAATTTAACATATCAAGGAGTACACTATGGTAAGCTACAAGGACATTGGACTGGTTAACAGCAGGGATCTTTTTAAAAAGGCTGTGGCGGGCGGATACGCCATCCCGGCATATAATTTTAACAACATGGAACAGCTTCAGGCCATCATACAGGCCTGTGTGGAGACCAAATCGCCGGTCATTCTCCAGGTATCGGCCGGGGCACGGAAATACGCCAACCAGACCATGCTGCGGTACATGGCCGAAGGAGCGGTTCAGTTTGCCAAAGAGTTGGGCTATCAGATACCCATCGTACTGCACCTGGATCATGGCGACACTTTTGAATTATGTAAAAGCTGCATCGAGACGGGATTTTCCTCGGTCATGATTGACGGGTCCCATCATTCCTATGAGAAAAACGTGGAACTCACGGCCCAGGTTGTGGAGTACGCCCATAAATATGATGTCACCGTGGAAGGAGAACTGGGGGTTCTTTCCGGGATTGAGGATGATGTGGTTGCCGCCAAATCCGTATACACGCAGCCTGAAGAGGTGGAGGATTTCGTGAAAAAGACCGGTGTGGACTCTCTGGCCATTTCCATCGGCACATCCCACGGGGCCAACAAATTCAAGCCCGCACAATGCACTCGCAATGCCGAGGGCATCCTGGTGCCGCCGCCCCTGCGTTTCGATATCCTCGAAGAGATCGAAAAACGCATTCCCGGATTTCCCATCGTGCTGCATGGCTCCTCGTCGGTGCCCCAGGACCTGGTTAAGGTCATAAACAGCAATGGCGGAAAACTCAAGGACACCATCGGTATCCCCGAGGACCAGCTTCGCAGGGCAGCCGGATCAGCGGTATGCAAGATAAATATCGATTCCGATGGGCGTCTCGCCATGACCGCCGCGGTGCGGAAGGTTTTTGTCGACTCTCCCGGTGAATTCGACCCGAGAAAATACCTGGGACCGGCACGTGACTCTCTCAAAGAGCTTTATAAGCACAAGAATATCAATGTCCTGGGTTCGGCCGGCAAGGGTTGACATATTGTTGTAGGGGCGGGTTTCAAACCCGCCCCTACAACAAACCATAATTTACTGCTTGACGCCTTTCCCAAGGACTGATTTTTTATTATATTATAGGTACTCTGCAGGTCAAAGTAAGGAAAAGATGTTGAAACTGAACCGGAACATAAAAAAGCACCTCATATATCTCCTCATCTGTGTTGCGCCCTTTTCCCTCATGGGCATGGACTGCAAGATGGCTGATGATAAAAGTTTTTATAACCTCCATGTGTTTTCAACGGTTGCTGGCTTTACTGGCGTGTATATTATAGACGGTGAACGTTGGGTCACGTTTGAAGATGATACAACAGAGTTATCATACTTTATTAAATCTATTGATCTTGGATCGTTTGAAACTCTGCGTGTCTCCGTGGCGGGAAAAGTGGGCGCTTCAACACTGAAAGCATTCCTCTACAGGGATAATGAGGAAGTTGTTTTTGAAAGTGATCGTTCCGTTGATAATAGTACCGTAAGTGTTGATTTTCTCTATGAACCGGGAACCACAGACACCACTGAATAATGGAAGTGCAATTTTTTTCGTATGTATATATAATTCCTAACCCTCCCTTGTAACCTTATAATCCCTCCCAATACTTAACAGTTAAACCGCTTACTCATTTTTGGTAACCAATTTTTTTCAATACATGGAATTTAATTGATCAAAGGAAAAATGAAAGTCATGCCTGAATATCATTGACTTGCGGCAGCATTTTTTTATACCTGCATAATAAAAACAGTATGAATCAGTAATCAGAGGGGTGTTCTCATGGATTATGTGGCAATTGAAAGACTCACCGATCAGGTGAAAAAACAAAACGTTTTTGTTCAGCAGATACGGGACGAAATGGGCAAGGTCATTATGGGCCAGGAAAAGCTCATCGACCGCATAATCATTTCATTTATCATGGGCGGGCACATCCTCGTTGAGGGATTGCCGGGTCTGGCCAAGACCCTGACGGTGCGGGCCTTTGCCCGGGCCATTGACACGGCCTTCAGCCGTATCCAGTTCACGCCGGACCTTCTGCCGGCGGACCTCATCGGTACGCGCATATACAATCCCCGCGACCTTGATTTCATCACGAAAAAGGGACCGGTCTTTACCAGCATTCTTCTTGCCGACGAGATCAACCGGGCCCCGGCCAAGGTCCAGTCGGCGCTCCTCCAGGCCATGGAGGAGAAGCAGGTCACCATCGGCGACGAGACATTTCCCCTGGCAAGTCCCTTCATGGTTCTGGCCACGGAAAATCCCATTGAACAGGAAGGGACCTATCCCCTCCCCGAGGCGCAGCTGGACCGATTTTTCATGAAGGTCCTGGTGGACTATCCCACTGCCGAAGAGGAAAAAAATATCCTTACGCGTTTTAAGGATATTAATATCGACGCCATTTCGGCCGTCATCCACGCCGGGGTCATACTGGACAAGGCTCCGGTGATCGAATCCATTTATATTGACGACAAGCTCATAGATTACATTGTCACCATCACGGGCGAAACCAGGAAGCCGACACGCAAGGAACTGAAAAAATACATCGAATACGGGGCGAGCCCCCGGGCCTCCATCGCACTCATGAAGGCCTCGCGTTGTGTCGCCTTTATGCGCGGCAGGGGATTCGTGACGCCCGACGATATCAAGGAGATAGGCGCCGATGTTCTGCGGCACCGCATCATCCTCTCCTACGAGGCCGAGGCCGACGGGAAGAGCGCCGATGACGTGGTGAAGATGCTGTTTGATTCCGTGGAAGTTCCATAAAAGCGGTTGCGGAACCCGGCGGACGCATGGAGCTTTTTACATACACGGACCATCGCTATCCCTGAAAGGGATTAATACATGTACAGAAAACATATTTCATAGAGGCGTCAGGATTGAAGAGTGACAGGACAATAAACGAGGAACGGGAATCCAGTGAGCTTTCCCTGCTGCGGAAGATAAAGCTCCAGACCGGGAAAAAACTCAACACTACTTTCGTGGGGGAGTACCACTCGGCCTTCAAGGGCTTCGGTCTTTCCTTCGAAAGCGTCCGGGAGTACCAGTCCGGCGATGACGTGCGCAGCATAGACTGGAATGTCTCGGCCAGGATGAACCATCTTTTTATAAAAGAATACATCGAGGAACGCGAGCTTTCGGTCGTGCTCATGGTGGACCTCTCGGGTTCCCTGGAATTCGGCGGCCGCAGGTCCAAACGCGATGTCACCCTGGAACTGGTGACGTTGCTCCTCTACCTGTCGCAGATGAACAATGACCGCGTATCGGTCCTTCTTTTTACGGATCGTGTGGAAAAATTCATCAGGCCCCGGAAAGGAAGGAAATTCATTCTGAAGGTCCTGGACGAGATCATGAAGTGCGAGCCCGCGGGAAGGGGCACCGATATCGGGGCGGCCGTGGACTTCGTCAGCCGGGTCATGAAAAAGCGCAGCGTAATTTTCTGCATATCGGATTTTCTCGATGACAGCAAAAATTTTCAGCTGAAGCTGCGTCTCCTGGGGCGGAAGCATGACATCATCCCCGTGCAGATTTCGGACCCCATGGAAAAGGAGATGAGATTTTTCGGTCTTACGGAATTCATGGATCTGGAAACGGGAAAGGTCTTCCTGTCCGATACCGTTCCGGAAAAGGGTCATTTCCCCGTCCTGCAGGAGATGGATGCCGTTTTTCTTGATACCGGCGAACCTATCGAACCGGCCCTTCTAAAGTTTTTTGAAAAGCGAAACAGAACCAGGCTTGTGCGTCGGTGAGGGGAGAGGAATGATGACTAAGACCTGGAAATATAATCTGTTTGCAATTATCGGCATCATTTTCTGCGCGGTGTCTCTTTTTGCTGGAGTAAAGGCCGGCGATGATGAATTTCTGAAAATAAACGCCGCGGTGAAGCCTGAAAAAGGCACTGTGGGCGATATCCTGGAGTACCGGGTCACCATTGCCGGAAAAGATATGAAGGGCGTTGATATCCTCCTGCCCGAGAAAAGGGAATTCTATCCCGATGAAAAACCCGCCGCTGAAAAAGAAAAAAAGAAGACCGGTGAAGAACAGGATGATGACGATCCCGCGCGCCACGTTCCTCTCTATGTCATTCATTCCGCCAAAAAGGAGGACAGCTCCGATAAAGAGATGACCTATATTGCCGTTGTTATGCGGCTGTCCTACTACCGCCCGGGAACCTTCGCTCTGCCGGAAATCGAGATTTCCGGAAAGGATAAAATAAAAGTAGGATATAAGATTCCCTCCGTGGAAATATCCGCCCTGAACAGTGAAGCGCAGCTCCAGGAAATAGAGCCGCCCCTGGCCCTGGGAGGCAATTACTACCGCCTCATCATTCTCATTGCCGCCGCCGTCATCGTCACGCTTCTCGCCCTGTGGGGATACCGCTACCTGAAAAAAAGGAGAGAGGCAGCCCAAGCCATTGTGCCCGAGGTTGATCCCCTCGAGGCCTTTTTGAAAGAGATGGATGATCTGGGCGGCAGGGCACTTATTGTAAACGGAAAGGTGGAGGAATACATCGTGGGAGTCAGCATGATCTTCCGCCGCTACCTGTCCAGGCTCTTCCATTTCGACGCCATAGAAATGACCTCGGCCGAGATAGACGATACGTTGAAAAAGATTTCACGGCGTTTTAATACGAAAGCGTATCATGATGAAATAATGCTGCGTTTTGGTCTCTGGGACCTCTCCAAGTTTGCAGAATTCACCCCCTCGGAAGATGTGCTCCTGGAGAGTCATGAAAAAACCATGGGGCTTGCCAGGAATTTACGGGAGGTTGCTGGACATGTGGCAACTTGAATTCAAACATCCCTATGCGCTGCTGCTCCTGGTTCCCTATGCCCTCATGATTTTCTGGTACCTCTACGGCCGTGTCTACGGGCATGATTCGGTTATTGCCGTTTCCTCGGAAAAAATAATCGATAAGAGAAAGACCTTTCGTGTGCGCACCTACCGGTACGTCCCGGCTCTGCGTTTCCTGGCGATCCTTTTTCTCATCATCGCTCTGGCGAGGCCCGGACAGGGGATACATTATTCCAGCATAAAAAACCTGGGTATCGATATAATGGTGGTCCTCGATGTTTCCGGGTCCATGGCCGGTGAGGATTTTCAGCCCAAGAACCGCCTTGCCGTAGCCAAGGACGTGGTCAGGGATTTCATTAAAAAACGCGAAAGCGACCGCATCGGCATGGTTATTTTCGCCGGGGAGGCCTATCTGCAATGCCCCCTGACGTCCGAACACGATATGCTCACGGACCTGGCCGATGAGATCGATTTCGACTCCGTAAGCGTGGACGGGACTGCCATTGGAGACGCCCTGGCCCTGGCCGCGTCGAGAATGATGGACAGCAAGGCCAAAAGCCGCATCATTCTCCTTATAACTGACGGGATGAATAACCGGGGCACCATCGATCCCGAGACTGCTGCAGAAACGTGCAAAGATCTGGGGATAAAGATATACAGCGTGGGAATCGGCAGCGAGGGGCGCGTCTCCTATCCTAATCCCGGGGGATTCTTCGGCAAGCGCTACCTGGTGAACCACTTCGACCCGGCCATGCTGGAGCAGGCATCGTCTCTTACGGGAGGCAAATTCTACCGCGCCACGTCCAGCGGGGTTTTCTGGGATAACATGAAAGAGATCAACATGCTGGAAAAAAGCGAAGTGGACCTGAAGATATACCATGAGTTCTATGACAAGTTTGAGATTTTTCTCATTCTTGCCGTTTCACTCTTTTTCGTCGAGATACTGATGCGTTCGGCATATTACAGGAAAATACCATGATCACATTCGGCAACATGGCATACATCATATATATCGCCCTTATGGCCTTTCTCGTCCTGGTCGTTTATGGGCTCTACCTGTTCTGGAAAAGAAGAGCCATGGGGATCCTGACTGGCCGCGGCCGGGCCGCTGCTGGATTTGTCCGCGGATCAAAGGTCATATCGCGGATAAAGTCGGGCATCATCATAACATCAGTCCTGTTATGTGTTATTCTGCTTCTGAGGCCCCAGTGGGGGGAAAAGATTCGGGAGGTTAACAGCGAGGGCTCCGACGTCCTCATCGCTCTCGATGTGAGCCGTTCCATGACTGCCAGGGACGTGAAACCCAGCCGTCTTGATCGCGCGAAGGATGCCGTCAAGTGGATCGTCGGCTCCCTGAAGGGAGACCGTGTGGGTCTCATCGTTTTTGCCGGCGACGCCTTTCTCCAGTGCCCCCTCACAAATGATACGGGAGCCTTCATGATGTTCCTGGACGCGGCCGGGCCTGAATCCATACGGCTCCAGGGGACCGATATGGGCAGAATGTTCCGCGAGGCATACCGTGTATTCCAGAAAAAGCGTCTCACGTCAAAGATTCTTGTTGTCATAACCGACGGTGAGGACAACGAGGGTGCGGCCATACCGGCCATGAAGGCCTTCAAGGAACTGGGTGTGTCAGTATACACCGTGGGGGTGGGGCGCGCTGAAGGGGAGTATATACCCGGCGAATCGAGCGAGGGTTCCGGCGAGGTGTATCTCAGGGATACGGAAGGGAAACTCATCCGCTCAAGTAAGAATGCGGACCTGCTGAAGCAGCTGGCCGGAGCAACGGGCGGCGCTTACCTGGATATAACGAACGGTTTTTCCGATCTCCGCTTTATTCTTGAGATCATCGAGGACCAGCAGCGCAATGCCTATGGTTCCCGTATTATAAAAGAACGGAAAGAACGCTTTGCAATTGTAGCGGCCCTTCTTCTTGTGCTTTTCTCTGTGGAACTCATGCTTCCGGAAAGAAAAATATCGGGTCGTTCGAAGGGGCGAATAAAGGAGCGTCTGCGGCGTATACTAATGAAGATGAAAAGAAAGCCATGATATATCACCGAAAATTAAAACTCATTATTCTCTGCCTGCTTGTGCTCCAGACAGCGGCCTGGCTCGATCCCTATCGTGACAGGGTGGACCGGGGTAACAGCCTCTTTCATGAAAAGAAATATGCCGAGGCCGGGAAGGAATACCGGGAAGCTGAAAATTATGCCCCGGGAGAATCGGATAAAAAGAAGCTGGCCTTTAACAAAGGTAATGCCGATTACATGTCGGGCGATATGGAGAGCGCCCTGGCCAACTATAAAAAGGCCCTGCAGTCCGATGATCCCGATGTGCAGAAGAAGGCCTTCCTGAACATGGGCAATACCTACCTGAAGATGGGAAACAACCGGGAAGCCGTTGACGCCTATATCAATGCCCTGAAGATCGATCCCCGTTATGAAAAAGCGAAGAAGAATATCGAATACATGCTGAAGAAAAAAGAAAAGGATAAACAGGATAAGCAGGATAAAAAGTCCGGCGACGGCAACGACCAGAAAAATAAGAATGACAAAAATGAGAAAGATCAGGATAAAAAAAATCAGGACAAAAATCAGGATAAAAAAAATGATTCACAGAAAGCGGGGCAGCGTATGAATAAGGAGCAGATCAGGAACATGCTCGAGTCCATGCAGAAAAAACCGGTACAGAGACAGAAGGGGAGCAATGATGATCAGCGACATCTTGAAAAAAACTGGTAGCATGTTTCTTGTTATATTCCTGTGCGCTGCCGTGGCGGAGGCCCAGGTAAAAACGGCAGAAACGGACCTTGCCAAGTCTGCCATCGAAGTAGGTGAGAGTACCACGCTGACTATCCGTATCACTTCCGGATCAGGAGACATGAAGCAGGTGCAGGTGCCCCGGGTTTCCGGCCTTGATATCACTTATTCGGGCATGCAGCGGAGCTTTCAGTTTATCAACGGTAAAACCTGGCAGGGGGTGTCGCTGACCTATACCGTTACCGGTGAAAAAAAAGGGTCCTATAAAATACCGCCCCTCGTTTTTGAACAGGAAGGCGCATTTGTCAAATCAAGGGAAGTGTCTCTCATTGTGAAAAATGCCTCGGGAAGGACGACGAGCGGCGGTGGAGGAACGGTTATGCCCGAAGTCGTTCTGTCAAAGAAGAAGGTATATCTCGGCGAGCCGGTCCTGGTGCGATATTACCTGCTGACATCGGGCGGCGGCAGTATCAACATTGAAGCTATTGAAAAACAACCCGAGGCCCGGGGCTTTATAGTAAACAGGATCGAGGAAAATCGCGGCGATGATGTGGCCTCCCGTGACGGCAATGAGATGATCCGGTCGCACCTGTACACCTTCGCGCTGATTCCCACCCAGACGGGATCACTTGAAACGGGAGGCGGTTCGGTCATCATGAGCGCTGAAAGAAGAGACGGGTTTTTCGGCATGATGGATAGAAAGCGGATTATTTTTGATACGGGTTCACTGGAGGTCCTTCCCCTGCCTGAGAAGGGAAAGCCCGCTGATTTCCCGGGAAACGTGGGCACCTTCACCATGAAGCTTGATTACGACAGGGAAACCCTGAAAGCCTTCAATGAGAAGCGGGCAACGATTACTATTGAAGGCGAGGGCAGCCTGTACCTTGTGGCCAAACCACTGCATGAGGGCGGCGACAGGGATGTGCGTGTTCTCGTGGAAGAAGGGGAGAAGGATATCAGTGTGTCGGGAGATACGCTGAAAGGGAAGGTGACCTTTACTGTCACGGTCATACCGGAAAGGGAAGGATCGGTGAATGCCGGGAGATTTATTTTTCCCTATTTCAATCCCGCCGATAAATCGTATCATACTCTGAAGACCGGTGATATTCTCCTCGAGGTGAAAGGCGGAGGAAAGAGCGGTCCCCACATGGGATTTGACACCGACTCTTCGGGTTCCGTGGATTTCAATCCCCTGTATATAGCCATCATTGTTCTTCTCGTTGTCGGTTCCATTACGGGTATTGTCATATGGGAGAGGCGCCGGTACCGCATCATTTCCCGAGGCGAAACGATAAAAGAAGAGAAGCCGGAACAGGAGTCCGACGTATTGAAATCGCTGGAGAGAGACCTGTCCGCGTCCCTTTTCAAAAAGGACAGTGATCTTTTTTTTAAAACCGTGGACAGGATATTAGGACATGCAGCCGGACTCTCACCGGCGGTGAAAAAGCTGAAGGTTCCCGGTGATGTGCTGGATAAAATAAGGGACCGGCTTTACGCGACACGTTTCGGCGGCGGCACTATGAGCGAATCGGATATGAAGGAAATATCCGACAGTCTTAAAAAATCGGGGATTTTTTCATAAACAGCTGCGGCTATTTCAGCTTCTTCAACTCATCGAGCAGTTTTCGTCCAGCCTCGGTGAGATGACGATTTTTTACATGGACGGCGTAAAAGTCCCGGTTGATGGTTATGCCGTTGAGCCCGATTATCCGCAGTGATTTCAGCTGGAGTTCACGCTGAATGGCCAGTCGTGAGATGAAGGCGATGCCGATGCCGGAAATCACTGCTTCCTTTACTCCCTCCGACGTGGAACATTCGTACACTACCGAAAGGTCTGACGGGGCAATATCGTGCCCGTTGAGACACTTCTCCGCGGCGTCCCTGGTGCCCGAACCATTTTCACGCTGAATCAGGGGCATATGGGGAAGTTCCTGCAGTGATATGCTTGCCGGGGAGTTTTTCCCGCCGATAAGCACGATTTCATCACTGAAGATGTGATAGTAATTCAACGACGGATGCTTGAGCATTTTACCCACGATGCCCAGTTCAACTTTTCCTTCCTTTATCATTTCAATGGCCTCGCGGCTGTCGGCTGCCTCGATGGAGAAATAGAGTTCCGGGTCCTCTTTTTTTAATGAGGCCACTACATCAGGAAGAATATAGGTGGAAGATATGGTGCTGGCGGCGATTTTTGTCACGCCGCCGAAGCCTCCCCTGGACATATCGCGCTTGAGATTTTCAACATCGCTGAACAGGGATTCGGCGAATTTCTTGAATATTTTACCCTCGGGAGTGACGGAAAAAGTCTTGCTGCTCCGCTCCATGAGTACAACGCCCAGCATTTCTTCCAGCAGGTTGATGTGATGGCTGATAGTGGCCTGGCCGATCTTCAGTTTCCGTGAGGCCTTGGTGAAACTGTTTTCCTGGATAATTTCAAGAAATGAGCGGATCTGTTTCAGATCAAAATTGAATTCCTTGTTTTTTTTCACAGCGGGATAACCTCTTCTTCAGGAATAACATGTTTATGTTCGATATTTTCAAGCGCAGTGCATGGAATCGGAGCTGACGATTCGCAAAGTGAATACTGGGGCACTATCTTTTTGTTGTAAAGCATAATTACTGTCTTTTCGCCTCATCCCAGAGTTCGTCGAGTTCCTTCAGGGTCATGTCTTCCATGGCCCTGCCCATTTCTCCGGTGCGCTTCTCGATGTGCCTGAACCGTGTGATAAATTTGTTCACGGTTTTCTGCAGGGCCTCTTCGGGATTTATTTTCACGAAGCGAAGCACGTTGACGATGCTGAAAAGCAGGTCCCCGGCCTCCTCGGTCATGTTGTGCATGTCCTTTTTCTCCAGGGCTTCTTTGAACTCGTCTATTTCCTCGTAGATTTTTTTGAAGACATCATCGATCTTTTCCCAGTCAAAACCGATCCGCGATGCCTTCTGCTGGATGCGGTAGGCCTTCAACAGGGCCGGCAGGTGTTTGGGAACGCCGTCAAGAATGGATTCCCGGTGAGACTTTTCCACCTTTTTTATTTTTTCCCACTGCTCCATGACCTCACCCGATGTACGTGCTTCTTCGTTTCCGAAAACGTGGGGGTGCCGGCGGATCAGTTTACGGGAGATGTCCGATGCCACATCATCGATGGTGAAGCGGCTTTCTTCCATGGCTATCTGGGCGTGGGCATAAATCTGGTAGAGGAGGTCACCAAGTTCCTCGCGTATATGGTCTGCATCGCCTGACTCAATTGCCTCATAGAGTTCATAGGACTCCTCTATGAGGTAGGGTTTCAGGGACTGGCTGGTCTGCTCCCGGTCCCAGGCGCACCCGTTTTCCGCTCTCAGAATCGATGTAATTTCGGCCAGAAGGTACAGGGGAAGCTTTTCCTTAAATTGCATTGTTTTTCTCCATGGGTATATACCTGCAAATAAAAAGGCTGGATGACATTTATGTCCAGTTATTTTTCTCAATTATAGTATTCCCGGCCCCCGGTGTATGTACTTTTTCAGGTTCATACCATCAGTCACCACCCCCAAAGGGGGTTAATATATTCGGTGACCATAAATAAAAACATTCTGAGCCCCCATGGGGGCGGCGAAAGCACATGCCGGGGACTTTTCTGAATAATTCGCGGGGGGCTTACCGGTGTGGCAAAGGCTTCAATTACCCGAAACTAAGGCGGATTGCGTTTGAAATTTTCCTTTCGTCGAGATTTTCTATTGACATATGGCGTAATTTCATCATGGTGGAATCGAACCTTTCCAAAAACCGCAACCGGGCCTTTTTGCAAGGCTGATCCCGGGTTGACTGTCCAGAAATTTATCGTAATGGAGGAACATATATGAACAAGGATTATTCCCTGAAACAGACGGACCCCGATGTTTACCGCATCCTGCAGGATGAAAATAAACGTCAGGAGGAGAGCCTTATTCTCATAGCCTCGGAGAATTATGTTTCCCGGGCCGTTCTCGAGGCATCGTCATCGACCATGACAAATAAATATGCCGAGGGGTATCCCGGAAAGCGTTATTATAACGGTTGCCGCCACGTTGATGAGGTGGAAAGCCTGGCCATTGAAAGAATCAAAAAGCTTTTCGGCGCCGACTATGCCAATGTTCAGCCCCACAGCGGGGCTCAGGCAAATATGTCGGTCATGATGTCGCTGGTAAAACCCGGCGATACCTACATGGGGATGAACCTCTCCCATGGGGGCCATCTATCCCACGGTTCCCCTGTTAATTTCTCGGGCCTCTATTTTAACGTGGTATCATACGGCGTTACCCGCGACACCAATCTTATCGATTATGATGAGGTGGCCCGGGTCGCCCGTGAACATAAACCGAAACTGATCATAGCCGGGGCATCGGCATATCCCCGCATAATTGATTTTGAGAAATTCAGTGAAATAGCCCGCGAGGTTGGTGCCAAGCTCATGGTGGATATCGCCCATATAGCGGGCCTCGTGGCTGCGGGTCTTCATCCATCGCCGGTTCCCCTGGCCGATTTTGTCACCATGACCACCCACAAGACCCTTCGCGGTCCCCGGGGCGGCGTCATTCTTGCAAAGGAAGAGTACGAGAAGGATGTCAACAAATTCCTCTTCCCTGGAACACAGGGCGGGCCCCAGATGCACAGTATCGCAGCAAAGGCCGTGGCATTCAAGGAAGCGCTGGAGCCTTCGTTTAAAGACTACCAGAAACAGGTAATAAAGAATGCGGCGGTCCTGGCTGAATCGCTCATGTCCCGGGGATTCAACATCACCTCGGGTGGAACGGACAATCATCTCATGCTCGTGGATCTGCGAAATAAAAACATCACGGGCAAGGATGCCGCTAACCGTCTCGACGAGGCCGGCATTACCTGCAATAAAAACGGAGTTCCCTTCGACGATAAATCGCCTTTTGTCACCAGCGGTATCCGTCTCGGCAGTCCGGCTCTTACGACACGCGGTCTGAAAGAGGACGATTTTAAAAAGATCGGAACCCTTATCGCCGACATATGCGAGAACATGGAGGATGAGTCCGTGCTGAAACGCGTACGGGGAAGTGTGAAGGAAATCTGCCAGGCGCATCCCACGGATTTTCTGAGGCTGTAAAAGGGATCGTGAACGCCGGATTAATTTTCTGTTTATGAAATCAGGGAAGGGATTTATCCTGTCACTGCGGCATTGCGTCGCATGCATACTTTTGGTCCTGCCGGTATTGGGAGCAGTACGATGCACCATGGGCCGGATACTACCGGCGCCGGATTCCTTTCGATTTGCCGTCACGGGGAATACCTATCCTGATTCTCCCTATAAATGGTCCGATGATGTCCTGGTCAGGACAATTCAGTCAATCAACCGTGAAAATCCCCTTTTTCTTGTTCACACCGGCGATATGATTCACGGCGGGAATGACTGGATGGGAATACGTGAAACGGATCTTAACCGGCAGTTCGACAGGTTCCTTGCCGTGATGGGGCGCCTTGATTCGATTCTCTATACTATCCCCGGTGAGATGGATCTCTATAATAATACCCATACCGTGTATGAGCAGCGGACAGGAAGGAAGGCCTTCTACTCCTTTAATTACGGGACAACGCATTTTATCGTAATGGAAACACGGGGGAAAGGTGATTCACCCGTTAACGCCGATGTACTGGACTGGCTGAAAGGGGATTTGAAAGTAAACCGGAGGACAGCGGCAATCATTGTTCTGACCCATGACTTTCTGGTGAAAAAGGCCAGGCAGGGCGGGGAGCATGCACCTCTGTGTCCGGAATTGCATGGACTGTTCAGGACCTATCCTGTAAAGGCCGTTATTTCCGGCGACAATGAACGTTATTTTGAATGTAAAATTGACAATATCAGTTATGTCAATGCCGGATGCGGCGGTTTCAGGGTTGCGGAAAAATATCAGCAGAACAGCCAGTATTATGTGATGGATTTCAATGGACAGGAACTTCGTGTCAAGGGAAGGAATGTTCCTAAATAATAAGAAGGGTATGAAATGGCCGGACAGAAAGTATACAGTGAACTGACCACGTTTATCAGCGAGCTCAAAAAGAACGGGATAGCAAAGATCGTCTTTGCCGTGACCAGTGAAAAAAGGGCGGAACAGGTCGATCAGGGAAAACTCGAGGTGGTATTTGTGCGAAAAGCGGAAGTGCTTGCATATAAGAATGCCATGCTGTATAAATGTCTTACCGGGGATGCAGATATCGATTCCCTGCAGGAATCCCTTGAAAAGGAGGGATTTGAAGTGACCAGGACCAGCAGGAATATTACCTGAATTTCATGTCAAATGCCATCGATACATTACTACAGGTGCGGAACCTGGGCGTGACCTTTCATCTTTCCGAAAGGGAAGTCATGGCCGTGCGAGATGTATCCTTTTCCCTGGCCCGGGGAGAGACCCTGGGACTGGTGGGAGAATCGGGCTGTGGAAAGTCTGTCACGGCTTTCTCTATCCTGCGGCTCGTGAGCCCGCCGGGCGAAATTATTTCGGGAGAAGTCATCTACGGCGGAAGAAATATCGTCGCTATGACCAGTGAAGAGGTGAGATCCATACGGGGTAAGGACATCGCCATGATCTTCCAGGAGCCCATGACCTCGCTCAATCCTGTTTTTTCCATAGGCTTTCAGATATCGGAAAGTATCATGCTTCATTCCGGTGCGGCGAAGAAAGATGCCAGAGACCTGACTGTTGAAATGCTGGGTCTCGTGGGGATCCCCAATGCGGAAAAGCGTTTTGACTCCTATCCCCATGAATTTTCCGGCGGCATGCGGCAGCGGGTTATGATAGCCATGGCTCTCTCGGCCTCACCATCGGTGCTCATTGCTGATGAGCCTACCACGGCCCTGGACGTAACCATCCAGGCCCAGATCCTGGACCTCCTTCTTGAAATTCAGCAGAAAAAAAACATGTCTCTCCTGCTGATCACTCATGACCTGGGGATTGTAGCCAATATCGCCGACAATATTGCCATTATGTACGCCGGAGAAATTGTCGAGACAGGGAAAACCGGGGACATTTTCTCCAACCCCGGGCACCCTTATACCAGGGGGCTTTTCGAGGCGATTCCCCGTGTCGGGGAAACCAGGGACCGCCTCAGGACCATACCGGGTATTGTTCCCACCATTTCATCGATTCCCCAGGGCTGCGTGTTTTATCCCCGTTGTCACCTGAGGACAGAAGAATGCCTCAGCGATGCTGTTGTCCTGCGGGAAATATCCCCGGGTCACTCAGTCCGCTGTATTAAAGCCTGAACTTTTTGCACACTGCAGTGTCGACCTCGGATAAAAAGTCCGGCGGTGCATGACTATGCCCTGCAATTGATTTTGTTCCGGGCCTGATTCTGGATCAGTGTTTCAGGTTAGGATGGATGCAGACATGGACACAAGTGCTTCACGTGGATATTGATTCCTGTGAACACCTGTGTCCTTTATGTTTTAGCGGTTTAAACTGAACGCTTTTTAGAGCGACATGTTGACGTGGTAGGTCTGCTTGACAGTGTTGAGAATTTGAGAAACATCAGCTGGGCTTAATTCCTGGGCAGTCCTGATGACTGACAGAATTTCTCCTCTGGTCAGCTCAACATCATAATTTTTCACTTTTGTGATGAACTGAGCAAGGTTCAGGGTCTCCTCGCCAATTCTGATGTAAGCCTGATTCATGGAATTTCTCTGATTCATGGTATTCCTCCGTATATTTGGAAATAAATTTTTTCAGAATAAGTTGTATAGGAGATATAATATGCATGTTCTGTGCCAAATGCTATTTCTTTGCTTGTAAAGATAAAGATTGAGTTAATTTTTTGTAAATAAATAGTTAAAGCATGAAAAATGGTTACTAAAAACAAAGAATTAATACGCATAGACTGTTTTATTTTTAATATTAATGTTTTAATGAGACATAATGCTTGTTTTTGTTGGAAGGTGAGAGCGTTTTTGTTATAGAAAGTGTGGAATTAATGGACAGTGTAGCAATTATGCAACAGTAGAATGTCTTTTTTAGTAGTGCTCATAGTTCCGTTGAAGATTTTTATAGGAAAGGGCCTCGAGAACATGGCTTTTTTCTATTACGGGGCATTCATGGAGGTCGGCAATGGTTCTGCTGATTTTCAGAATTTTGTAATATGTGCGCGCCGTGAGCCGCAGTGACTTCAGGGCCTGCTCAAGTATTTTTTCAGAATCCGTATCGAGTCGGCAGTGTTCCCTGGTTTCTTCGGTGGTCATGCGCGAATTATACCGCGTGGCGTTTCCTTTAAATCGGTGGGCCTGTATGCCCCGGGCTCTATCCACTCTCTCCCGAATACGCTCCGAGCTTTCACAGTTTCCTTTTTCCATAAGGCTTTTATAGTCCACCCTGTTTACCAGTACCTCCAGATCGATGCGGTCCAGAATGGGACCGGCGATTTTCTGGAAGTGGTTTTTTATCCGCAGGGGGGTGCATGAGCAGCGGTTTTCCTTATCGAAAAGAAAACCGCAACTGCAGGGATTGCTGGCAGCGATAAGCATAAAGTCGGCCGGGAAGGTGAATGACCCATGGGCCCTGGCTACGGTGATTTCATAATCCTCCAGGGGCTGCCGCAGGGCCTGAATAACGTGGTGCTTGAATTCCACCAGCTCGTCCAGGAAGAGCACGCCGTTATGGGACAGGGACACGGCACCCACGGAGGGAATATGTCCGCCGCCCACGAGGGCCACGTCAGAGGATGTGTGGTGAGGAGCGCAGAAGGGGGGCGTGGTGATGATGCCCGATTCTCCCGTGAGTTTTCCCCCGGCGGAATGAATCATGGTAGTCTCGATGGCCTGATCGCGGGAAAGTTCCGGGAGGATGGATATAATGCGGCGCGCCAGCATGGTCTTGCCTGAACCCGGGGCCCCATACAGGAGGATATTGTGGTGTCCGGCGGCAGCAATCTCCATGGCCCGCTTCGCCGTCTCCTGACCCCGCACATGGGCGAAATCAATGGTGACCGGCATTCTTGGCGAAGGGGAATCGCTGATAAAAGGCTCGTGGGCGCCGTTAAGCACTTCCAGTGTTTCATGTATGCTTTTTACGGGATATATGCTTACTTCCTTCAGGGCCGCTGCCTCATGGCGGTTCTCGTAGGGCACAATGAAGGAACGGAATCCCTTACGGTACAGGGTAATGGCCATGGATATGACGCCCCGAACAGGCTTGACGCGTCCATCCAGGGAAAGTTCACCCACCATGGGGATCATCTCATTGGCCATTTCGATCTGGCCCGTTGCCTTCAGGATGGAAACGGCAACGGGAAGATCGAAGTTGGCTCCCTGTTTTTTAAAACCGGCCGGGGCCAGGTTTACCACGAAGTTGTGGGGAGGAAAGGTATAGCCGCTGTTTTCCACGGCGGATCGGATGCGGTCTTTTGATTCCCTGATGGTGGAATCGGGAAGCCCCACTATGGTGAAATTGGGGAGCCCCTTGATGATATCCACCTCGATCTCGATTATCTGTGCGTCAATGCCCTGCAGGGCCAGTGAAACTGCCTGGGATAGCATGGGTGTCCTCCGGTGTATTTATCATTGTTATGCGTCCATATTATTACACGAACGGGGGAGGTGCGTTATGAAAGATTTTTTTAATATCTCCGGTTTTTCTATGTATTCGGTGTAAACGATTTATGTGATACAATTAATAATCATACAATTCAGATATTATAATTTTTCTTGAACTTTGTTCCTTTTATAAATTGAATACCCTTGATGTTTCGCTGGTTCTTTCACGGATCATCATGAGGAATTCCGGTAAAAACTCCGACCGCAAAAAATTTTCATCATTCCGTGCTATTTACTTGCCAAAAGGAATTTCCTGTGGATACTGCCATAGATCAATGATGTATTGGGAGGGATAATGGCAAGCAATATCGCGTACTACCAGCGTTCCGAGAGGATAATCGAAGCGGGCAGGCAGGACAGGGCCATGTATATCATTCTGGAAGGTGAAGTGGAAATAACACTGACCAATGGAAGCGAACGCATCGTCGTGGCTGTCCTTAAAAAGAACGATTTTTTTGGCGAGATATCGCTTTTTACCAGCAAGCCCAGGAGTGCCACGGCAACGGCCCTGGGGAATATTAAACTGCTGAAAATAGACAACGAAGAACAGCTCAAGGCCCTTCTTCTGAAGAATCCCGTATTCGCGGCGAAGATGGTCCACATGCTGGCCCAGAGACTGGCAAAAACCGATGAGATACTCATCGGCAAGATCAGCGAGCTGAACAGGCTGAAACAGACAAGGAATATATAGGCGATGAGATGGAATGGCGGGATATTGTCGAAAATCTCGGTCTGGTGAGGCACCCCGAAGGGGGATACTACCGGGAGATATACCGCTCCGATGAAACCATTGCCGGTGAGGCTCTCCCGTCTCGCTATTCCGGGAGCCGGGCCTTCGGCACCTCCATTTATTTTCTTCTGCCGTCAGCGGAATATTCCCATTTTCACCGCCTCAAATCCGATGAGATATGGCATTTCTACAGCGGTTCCCCGCTGGTTGTCCACTGCATTGATGAAAAGGGTGTATATGCCGCCCACCGCCTGGGTGGCTGCATGACCGAAGAGGAATCATTCCAGGTTGTCATACGAAAGAATACCTGGTTCGCAGCGGAAGTTGTGGACGAAAGCGGATACGCGTTGATGGGGTGCTCCGTGATGCCCGGTTTTGATTTCAGCGATTTTGAACTGGGTGACAGGGAATTCCTGCTGGCCCGATATCCGCATCACGGCGAACTGATAGCCCGTTTGACTCTCCGATGAGGGTCAGGTTGTAGGCGTGTTTTATAAAGCCCGCATCGCACTTCACCTTGAGTTTCTGCATGGATATTATTGAATTGAAATCGTCATATGGTTGTTGTACAATAGGTCATGCTGTAACTTTTAATAAATATGGGATCATATATATTGATACTATAAAAGGGGAGGTAATTATGGGAAATTTTTTAAAGGATATCGCCGTATTGTTGTTTTCGGCCGGTGAGGAGATCGAACAAAAGGCCGATGATTTCAAGCAGAAGCGTGATGAACGGTACAAGGAATTCGAGGAGAAGATCCAGCAGAAGAAAGAAACCATGAAAACGAAACTGGATGAGGAAGTGGAAAAAGCGAAACAGAACCTGAAGGATTTTTCCGGCAAGCTGGGTTTTGTATCAAAGGATGAATTCAATGATCTTAAGAAAAAGATCGATGAACTCGGCGAAAAGCTGGACAAAATCATAAAGTAAACCACACTGCTTTTTTTTAATTTGCTGAGGAGAACACCCGTGAAGAAAAGACTCTTTGTTATCGACGGCCATGCCCTGTGTTACCGGGCTTACTTCGCCTTCCTGAAAAACCCACTGACAAATTCCCGGGGCCAGAATGTATCGGCCATTTTCGGCTTTGCCCGCATGCTGTATAAACTGATGGATGAACAGAAGCCCGACCATATAGTCGTTGCCTTTGATCCACCGAAAAAATCCTTCAGGTTCGGTATGTATGCCGAATACAAGGCCAATCGTGAGAAGATGCCCGACGACCTGCGCAGCCAGATCGGCGAGATAAAGGACATGGTGGCGGTCATGGGGATAGAAACGCTGGAGCATCCCGATTACGAGGCCGATGACATTCTGGGGACCATCGTGGAAAAGTACGCCCGGGGCGAAACTGAGGTTGTTCTAGTCACGGGTGACAAGGATGCCTACCAGCTCGTGAGGGAGAATGTGCTCATCTATGCCAATAAAAAGGGCATAACCGAATATGAAATTTACGATGAAAAGGCCGTGGAGGAAAAACTGGGGATACGTCCCGGCCAGGTCATCGACTATATGGCCCTCACGGGTGATTCATCGGACAATATTCCCGGCGTTAAGGGGATCGGCGAGAAGACGGCCCTGAAGCTCATAACTGAATATGGCACACTGGAAAACATCTATGCGCACATCGATGACCTGAAGGGGAAGGTGAAGGAGCAGCTCGTTCACGACCATGACATGGCCTTCCTGAGCAGGGACCTGGTTACCATCAGGCGCGATGTTGAGATACCGGGGGAACTGGACAGCCATGCTCTTCCCGATATCCGGTCCGATAAGGCCAGGGAATATTTCGGCTCCATGGAGATGAACGGTATCATCCGTGATTTTTTCGGCAGTGATGAGATAAAACCTGCCGCCAATGCCACTACGGGGAAAAAGGATTACCGTATTGTCCGCAGCGAGGCCGATCTCAGGGACCTTGTTTCTGCCATAGAGAAGGCCCGGGAGGTCTCCGTCGATACGGAGACCACCTCCATATCACCCGTTGAGGCCGAACTGGTGGGCATGTCCTTTTCGGTAGAGGAACGTGCCGGCTGGTATGTTCCCATGCAGAGCCGGGGACTTTTCAGTGAAGAGTATCCCGATCCGGTCCTGTCCATCAAACTTCTGAAACCCCTCCTGGAGGATGAGACGATAAAAAAAATAGGCCAGAATATCAAGTATGATCTCATCGTTTTCAGAAATAACGGTATTGAGCTCAAGGGGGTCTGGTTCGATACCATGGTGGCCTCCTATCTTCTCAATCCCACGGAGCGCCGCCACAACCTGGATGATATGGCGGAACACCATCTCAATTACCGGACGATAACCTTCAAGGAGCTCACGGGAACAGGAAAAAATGCCGTGCCGGTGTGGGAGGTTCCCCTGGACAGGCTGGCGGAATACGCAATTGAGGATGCCGATATCACATACCGTCTCTACAAGCTGTTCAGCGGGCAGCTTGCTGAAGAAAAACTGGAGAGTCTTTTCTTCGACGTGGAGATGAAGCTGGTAACCATTCTTGCCGACATGGAACAGGCGGGCGTGAAAATCGATGCGGAATATTTTTCCGGTCTGGCCCGGCAGAACGACGCCATGCTCGCCGAGGTTGAAGAAAATATCTACCATGAAGCGGGCCAGACCTTCAACATTAATTCAACGCGTGAGCTGGCGGCCATACTCTTTGAAAAGCTGGGGCTCAAGCCCGTGAAAAAGACCAAGACGGGCTTTTCAACGGATATAACGGTACTGGAGTCTCTCCGGGGCCATCACGCCATTGTGGATAACCTGATCGCGTACCGGACTCTGAGTAAACTCAAGAGCACCTATATTGACACCCTGCCGAAGCTTATAAACCAGAAAACCGGCAGGATACACACATCGTATAACCAGACCGTTGTAGCCACGGGCAGGCTTTCTTCATCGGACCCCAACCTGCAGAATATACCGGTGCGCGATGACTTCGGCAAGAATATACGAAAGGGATTCACAGCTGAACCGGGCTTTGTCATGCTGGCGGCCGATTATTCGCAGATAGAGCTGCGCCTGGCAGCCCACCTTTCCATGGATGAAAACATGATCCGGGCCTTCAAGGAGGGCATTGATATTCACAGCCTGACTGCCTCGTCGGTCTTCGGATGCGCAATAGACGCCGTGACTCCCGACATGCGCAGAAAGGCAAAAGTCGTTAATTTCGCCACCATCTACGGTGTGTCTCCTTATGGTCTTTCACAACAGGCTGAGATAGACTTTAAGGAGGCGGCCGAATTCATACGGCGATATTTTGAAACCTATCCCGGTTTCAGAAAATATATGGACGACACAATCGCCTTCGCCAGGGAGCATGGATATGTGAAAACCCTTCTTGGACGCAAAAGGCTCATCCCCGATATAGGGTCCGACACGGTCTTCAGGCGTGAGGGGGCCGAAAGGATCGCTATCAATACCCCTATCCAGGGAACATCAGCCGATATGATAAAGATTGCCATGATCAATATTGCAGGAGAGTTCAATAAAAAGGGGCTAAGGTCCCGCATGATCATGCAGGTTCACGATGAACTGGTTTTCGAGGTTCACGAAAATGAGAAGATTGAGGTGGAATCTATCGTTGTGGACAAGATGGAGCACGCACTGGATCTTCAGGTTCCCATCGTGGTTGACACTGGATGGGGAAACAACTGGGAGGAAGCCCACTAATGAGGCGGCCCGGGGAGAGGTATCACATCTTTTCCGGGTTATCCTTATATCCTTTAAATCCGCTTTGAACCGCCTTGCTGTTTTTCGTACCTGCAGGAGTAATATTATTTAAAATAAAATATACGCTATCGCCCTGTTAAAATGATAATGATGGCATAACCGTTTATTTAATCAAATGCTAACTTAAAGTACTAAAAATTTACAAAAAGAAAGAAAAAAGGGTTGATGAATTAGCCATATGAGATAGCTTCTCAAAAATTTACATTGTGATTATAAAAATATTGACAGTGTAAATTTAGAATATAAATAAAAAAAATTCAAAATATAGATATCAAAGCTTTATCGTCTGAACGTTGATTTTATGTGCCGTATAACGGGAACGCCATGCGCGTGCAGAGCGGACCAACTATCACAAAAAACGGAGGAGTACCGTGAGATTCAATCGTCTTATGCCCGCGGCGATTGCCGCCTTATTTGTATTTATTGCATCTGCCTGCGCCCTGGACCCCTGGGGAGCGGGAAAAAAATTTCCCAACATGGTAACCATTACAAAAACGACCAAATTCGCCCTGGCTACCGACGGAGTTTCCCCTATGAAGAGCCAGCTCGGCGTGGTCAAATTTTCTCACAAGACTCACGAGGATATGGGGATGAAATGCGTCGATTGCCATCACAAGAACGCCAATGCCGACAGGATAAAGCAGTGCGCGGTGTGCCATAAAGGTGATAATGGCTACGAAACCATGCACGGCCTCTGCGTTGACTGCCATATTGCAAAGAAGGATGGTCCGCAGCAGTGTTTTGAATGTCATTGATGGCGTTGAGGGATATGCAGACCACAATGTGTGATGTGCTTGTACTGGGAATCGGTAATCTGCTCATGAAAGACGATGGGGCCGGAGTTCATATCGTGAATCATATGATTGATTCAGGCCTGCCCATACCTGAATATGTGGAAATCGTCGATGGCGGAACGGCCGGCTATGACCTGGTTCCCATCATGAAAGACAGAAAAAAAATTATCATCATTGACGCGCTGAAGGTGGATGATGTTCCGGGCAGTGTTTACCGGTTCACACCTGATCAGCTGGCGCAGTCAAAACAGTTGTATTCATTGCATGGCGTAGGAGTGAAGGAGATCATAAAGCATCTTATGCTTACGGGAGACGATCCGGTTATCGAGATAATCGGTGTCGTGCCCGAAGATATACAAACGCTGGAGATAGGTATCAGTGATTCTGTAAAGAAATCAATACCACGGGTTGTCGATCTGATTCTTGAAGCGGCAACTCATTAAAAAAGGAGGATTTTATGTCATTAAACAGGCGGGATTTCCTGAAAATCATGGGCGGCACAACAGCAGCTTTTGCATTTCCTGGTGTTATTCTGCAGGGATGTAAAAAGGCCATAGAAAAAGCCTCGGCCAGAACACCAGTCATCTGGATACAGGCTCAATCGTGTTCAGGATGTTCTGTATCATTATTGAATAAGTTAAACCCTGATATCGTTTCGGTGATTACTGAATATATCAGTCTTAATTATCACCAGACACTGATGGGGGCCACGGGAGATGTGGCGATCAATGTTCTTGAAGAAGCGGTTAAGAAGAACAGAAAGGATTTCGTTCTTATCGTCGAGGGATCAATACCGACGAAGGACGAATTATATTGTACTATCGGTGAGCTGGGTGGACATCATGTATCGGCCCGTAAATGGATAGAAGAATTGGGTAAAAACGCAATTGCTGTCGTTGCCGTGGGTACCTGCGCCACGGGCGGCGGGATACCGGGCGCCGAGATCAGGGCCACGGGCGATAACCCTACAGGCGCCAAAGCCCTGGCGGAAATTCTCCCGGATAAAACCATCATCAATATCGGCGGCTGTCCTCCCCATCCGGACTGGATCGTGGGAACATTGCTGCACGTGCTTCTGAAGGGCATTCCTGCCCTGGACGAGCAGAACAGGCCTCTCATGTATTACGGTAAAACAGTACACGAGCAGTGCGAGCGTCTTTCCTACTACAAGATGGGAAAATTCGCGAAGCATTGGGGTGATGAGGGATGCCTCTATAATGTCGGATGTCTGGGAATGGACAGTGGATGCGATATTCCCACAAGGAAATGGGTCGATGGGGCCAATTCATGCACCCAGAGTGGAGCCGGATGTATCGGCTGTACGGAAAACGTCTTCCCCGATTACGGCAAACGCGGCATTTTCAAACATCTCAGCGCGAGCCTCGAGGAAATTAATAAAATCGAACACCAGGAAGTTCGAGATACAATACTCAAATTGAAAGATGGAGGTGTCATCAATGGCTAAAGTATTGCTTGATCCCATTACCAGGATAGAAGGTCACCTCTCCATAGAACTGGATGTACAGAATGGAAAGGTTGTTGATGCAAAGAGCCGGGGTGACATGTTCCGCGGCTTTGAGATGATTCTCAAGGGAAGAAATCCCGTTGATGCCAACCAGATTACCCAGAGGATCTGCGGTGTATGCCCCATTTCCCACGGTCTGGCGTCCAGCAAATGCCTCGATGACGCCTTCGGAATTAAACCGAACAAAAACGGACGGATTCTCAGGAATCTTATTCTGGCGGCGAACTATCTGCAGTCTCATATACTGCATTTCTATCATCTTGCCGCTCTGGACTTCGTCGACATTACGGCAATTCTTCAGTACAAAGGCTCCGATGCCGGTCTTGTGAAACTGAAGGAGTGGGCAAAGAACGAGCTTCAGGTGAAGAAGGGCAGGGTTGATGCCATATCCACGGTCGGTCCCTTCCTTCCCAGATACGGCGGACTCGACGGCGGTGGACACTATATCAAGGATGTGGATACCAACATCAGCGCCATAGCCGGCTACGTGAAGGCCCTGGACATCAGGATGAAGGCTCACAAGATGGTGGCCCTCTTCGGTGGACGCGTTCCTCACGCCATCGGGCTCGTTCCCGGCGGTGTTACCCAGGTTCCCACGTCTTCCAACATTAGAGAGTACAAGAAGCTGCTGAAGGAAGTGGAAAAGTTTGTTAACACGACATATACCGACCACATAATCGCCGTGGCAAAGACATTCCCGGAATACTTTACCCTTGGCAAATACAGCAACTTTCTTTCCTACGGGGTGTTCGACAAGGACGAAGACCGCAAGGAATACATGTTCGAGCAGGGTGTCGTTTACGGCGGCGCTAAGCTGGAAAAATTTGATTCGGCAAAAATACGGGAGCAGGTTAAATACTCCCGCTATAATTCCGGGTCTAATCTCCATCCTCTTAAGGGAGAAACGAATCCCGATCCCAGGAAGGGCGGCGCCTATACCTGGCTCAAGGCTCCCCGATATAACGAAGCTCCCATGGAAGTGGGACCGCTTGCGCGTGTTGCCGTGGCTTATCTTTCCGGTAACAAAGCGGTTAAAAATGAGCTCGATGCGGTTCTTAAAATTTTTCATGCCGACGTTCCCGCTGCCTTCTCGGTGCTGGGCCGTCACGCTTCCCGTCTTATCGAAGCCAAACTTATCGCCAAACAAGCTTATGGCTGGCTCGATGAACTGGAAAAAGGCGGAGCGCCCCGATCAACCTACGACATTCCCGATACCGGTGAAGGCGAAGGTATTACCGAGGCTCCTCGTGGCGCCCTGGGCCACTGGATCGTTGTTAAAGGCAAAAAGATCGAGAACTATCAGTGTGTTGTTCCCACGACCTGGTTCTGCGGACCCCGTGATGACAGGGGCGTGAAGGGACCGGTTGAGGAAGCATTGATGGGCACTCCCATTGCCGACAATAACAATCCTATTGAGGCTGCAAGGGTCGTCAGATCATTCGATCCCTGTATCGCCTGCGCCGTTCACGTTGTTGAAGGTGATAAGGAAATTGGAACCTTTAAAGTGTGCTGACAGGTTTTACCTGAAATAAATAAAAAAAGGCTGTCCGTAACGGGCAGCCTTTTTTTATTTATTTCAGGACGTCTTTGATCTTTTCCGACAGCATGGATCGGGAATAAGGCTTGGCGATGAATCCTATGGCTCCTTCCTTTAGAAGTTTTCCTACCCTGGTGTCGTGGGCAAAACCCGATGATAGAAGTACTTTAACATGAGGATTGATCTTCCTCAATTCCAGGAAGACGTCATATCCCGACATAACCGGCATGGACAGATCCAGGATCACAGCGTCGATGCCGCTATGATCTCTGCGGTAGATATCCAGTCCCTCCATTGGGCCCGGGGCCAGGATCACGGTGTAGCCGAACTGGGTAAGGAATTCCCGGGCCACGGACAGAATATTTTCCTCGTCATCAATGACCAGGATGTTGCCGGTGCCGCTGAATATCCTGGTCTCTTCGGCCGGTCTGAGGACTGAATTGTCGGCAGTAAATCGGGGGAGATAAACTTTTATGGAGGTTCCCTGTCCAGCTTCGGAATATACTCCAAGAAATCCTTCGTGGGAGGTGACGATGTTGTATACCATGGACAGGCCAAGACCGGTTCCCTGGTCCTTTTCCTTGGTTGTGAAGAAGGGCTCGAAAATCCTTTTTTTATCATCATCATTTATACCCACACCGGAGTCGGAAACTGTTATCTCCGTGTAGGTTTCTCCGGCCCGGGCAGCTGGATGATTTCGTATGAAATCATCGTCGGCGTGGAGTATATCGATACTGATATTAAGGTTACCTCCCTCCCTGTCATTTTCGGGCCGCATTAATGTCATGGCATGGGAGGCATTTACGCAGAGATTCAGGAACACCTGCTCCAGTTGGGTCGGGTCTCCCATGACATAGATCGGGCTTTCAGTGAATTGAAAATCAAGGTTGACGGATTTTGGAAAGCTGTTTTTGGCGATTTGGAGTATGTGCTTCAGGGCGAGGTTGATTTCAACGGGATTGTGGCGTTCTTTTTCCAGGCGTGACAGCGCCATGAGATCTTTGATGATGTCCGCCGCCCTCTGTGACGAGGACTGGGCCGTTCCCAGGTATTTAAATATTTTGTCGGCGTTGTTGAGACTTTCCTTTCCGAGATAGGTTTCCATGATATCCAGGCTGCCCTTCATGGCCCCCAGCACATTGTTGAAGTCGTGGGCCAGACCCCCGGCCAGTGTGCCGATGGCTTCCATTTTCTGGGCCTGGAAGAGCTGCCGTTCAACGAGGGCCTTCTCCTCTTCGACTCTTTTTATTTCCGTGAGGTCCGTGTGGGTGCCGATAAAGCGCAGGGGAGTGCCATTCTCGTCATATTCAACCACCTTGCCCCGGTCCAGTATCCATTTCCATTGGTTGTCTTTTGTTTTCATGCGGAACTCAATGTTGTAGGGTAAGTTGCGTGAGGAAATTGTTTTACGCACTTCCTCCTCGGCCTGGGAAACATCATCGGGATGCAGGAGACTCTTCCAGGTGTCATAGGAAGTCTCATATTCGTCGGCTTCATAGCCCAGCATGGTGAACCATTGAGGACTGAAATAGAGTGTATTGGAAGTCAGGTCCCAGTCCCATATGGCATCCGATGACGCCTCCAGCGCCAGGTTCAGGCGTTCCTGGCTGACTCTCAGGTTTTCCATGATAGTTTTATAGGCCGTTATATCCTCGAAAACCGTGGCAAAGCGAGTGGCGCTCAGGGGGAAGGTAGATATTTTAAAATGTTTTTTCTGCGGGGGGAAATAGGTTTCAAAACTGAAGGGGATTTTACTTTTAACAACATCTGCATATTCATCAAGGTAGGGTGCCTCACCGGTGCCATAAAAAGCCGTGGCCAGGGCGCCCCGGGCGCGGGTTGCGTTCATGCCGGTATGTTGTTCAAAGGCCGGATTGACTTCAATAATACGGTAGTCTTTCGGCGTTCCGTTAGTGTCATAAACCAGTTCATGGAGAGCCACACCCTCGATCATGTTCTCAAAAAGAAGTCTGAATTTATTTTCACTTTCCTTCAGGGCAACCTCAACTTTTTTTCGCATCGAAATATCCGTGTGTGTGCCGATGAACCGCAGGGGATTTCCCGAATCGTCACGCCTGACTATTTTTCCGCGCGATAAAACCCATTTCCAGTTACCGCCTGCCATTTTCATGCGGAACTCTATGCGGTACTCTTTTCCGGGTTTTTGCAGGACATCACGGATCATTTCTTCAGCCCTGGAGATATCGTCAGGATGGATCAGAGATTTCCAGGTGTCATAGGAGGCCTCAAACTGGTCAGGGGTATATCCCAGCATGGTGTACCACCGGGGGCTGAAATACGTGGCGCCGGTTGTAAGGTCCCGGTCCCATATGGCGTCATTGGAGGCCTCAATGGCCAGGTCAAAGCGTTCTCTGCTAATCCTGAGTTCATTTTCCACCTTTCTCTTCTCGGTTATATCCTCGCCGGAACTGAGAAGGCCGGTAATGGAGCCGGTGTCGTCAAAGATAACGGCATTATGCCAGGCGATGATGCGTTCCTGGCCGGTTTTGGTAATCACACTATTTTCAAAATACTCAACAGGTTCAAGGTTCCCGGCGATGATCTTATCAAAGACCTGTTTTACCTGTTCCTGTAAATTTTTCGGGATGCAGATATCGAACCAGTTTTTGCCGATCAATTCGTCGGCACCATATTCCAGTATCTGGCAGCCCTTGCGGTTGATCATGGTTATGGTCTGGTCCTTGCTAAGGACGATGATTATTATCTCGGCGATATCAAGGTACAGGTTCGCCCGTTCCTTTTCAATTTTCAGCTCTTCTTCTGCTCTTTTTCGTTCGGTGACATCAGTGACGAACCCGAGAAAACGGGTATCGCTGAGTTTAACAGCCTTGACGTTCCAGTATCGCTGCTCGCCATTTTTCGTAATATATTTCAGGTCTCCAGTGGCCGATCCATTTCGGACAACCTGCTGAAAGTGCGAGGCTGCCTTTTCATTATATTCCGGGTGGATTATTGTGAAGAGATTCATGCCCAGGAGTTCTTCTTTTGAATATCCCGTTATCAGGCAGGCCGCCTCGTTTACCTCCAGATATGTTCCTTTTTCATCGACAAGCAAAATACCTTCCGGGGCCTGTTCAACATAATTGCGGAATTTTTCTTCACTGCTTCGAAGGGCATCCTGTGATTCGATTTCTTCGGTGATATCCTGGACTTCATTGAGTTGGTCGTTTATTTTCTGTATCAACGAGATGTCGCGGAATTCAACAATTGACATCTTCTTACCTTGATACTCAATGGGGTTACTATGAACTTCAATATCGATAATAGTACCGTCTCTGCGCTGGAGCTGGGTGCGGAACTTCCCGCTTTTATTCGATGCGATTGAATTTTTCACAAACTCATGGTGTCGGGGAGGGATAACCATTAGACCATTGGCACCGATGAGATCATCCCGGCTGTAACCGGTAATATCACAAAAAGTGTCGTTTGTATCAATAATGATTCCCCTGTCATGAATAGCGATACCGCTGAAGGAAATATCGTTGATGATCCTGGTGAGATCAGTAGTTTCACCGGGGAGTTTTTTCTTTTTTACATTGCTATTTCCGTGGCTGCTGGAGTTATCCATGCCCTATCCCTGTTTTTGATACTTCCATAAGACATAATAGTGATTCTTTTTCAGCACTTTATGTATTTTAGTATATCACGGACCGGAGGCCATGTCAACATAGAGGAATCCGTAAATGGTAAAGAATGATCATTTATATGTCATGGGATTTTTACTATTTTAAAATTTTATTATAGACTTTTGCACCAGCCTTATCAAAGTGGATAAACTGTGCCAATAATATTATAATCATGGCACCGTTGTTTTAGTTTTAAAAAAGACAGAATCGGGAAAACAGATATGCATGAATTTTCAATAGTAAGCAGCCTTTTTGAAATTATTGAGGAGGTTGCCAGGGAAAACAGTCTGGTAAAGGTATACAGGGTAAGCCTCATCGTGGGAAAAATGCGTCAGGTAGTGCCCGTGGCTATGGAAATGGCCTTTGAAGCGATCACGAAGGGAACTATCGCCGAAGGCGCGAAACTTCAGCTGGAATTTGTCCCCATCAAAATGAAGTGCAGGTCCTGCGACCATCAGTTCACCGTTGATGAACATGTATATATCTGCCCCAATTGTGAAGCAGTGGAACTGGACCTGGTGGAAGGGCAGGAACTGCTGATAAAACAGATTGAAGGAGAAAACTGATATGGAAATAACCGTAATGAAAAATATTTTCGGTGCAAACGCCGAGAAGGCCGGAGAGTTGCGCGCCCTGCTGAAGGATAAAAAGGTTCTCATGGTGAATCTCATCGGTTCTCCCGGCGCCGGAAAAACAACCATCCTGGAAAAGACAATTGAAGAACTGAATAAAAAATATAAGGTAGCGGTCATCGAGGGCGATGTGGCCACGGACCGCGACGCGCGCCGTCTTCAGAAATATGAGATTCCAATCACCCTCATCAATACCGACGGGGCCTGCCACCTCGAGGCCCTGAGCATCGAACAGTCCCTGAATGGTTTCGATCTTGATTCCCTTGACATGATATTTATTGAGAATGTGGGCAACCTGGTATGCCCCGCGGAATTCGACATCGGGGAGCATGCCAAGATCGCCATCATCAGCGTAACCGAGGGTGATGATAAGCCGGCCAAGTATCCCCTACTTTTCAGGGAGTCCGAGGCCGTCATTCTGAACAAGACTGACCTGGAACAGTATACCAATTTCAACAGAGCGTCTTTCATGGAGGACGTGAAAAATCTAAACGCCTCCATTCCGCTTTTTGAGATGTCCTGTACGAAGGGGCCGAACCTGGCGCCCTGGATCCAGTGGCTGGAAAAGCGGCTTCAGTCGCTGTAATGTTGAATATACCAGGACCGGTGCCCGGATATTCTAAAGGGCTTCCTGTCTGATGATGTTTGGAGGGGATGCATGCATAATATTACCAGATTCGGTGTTTCCATCGATGACAGACTGTTACAAAAATTCGATAATCTCATAGAGGAAAAGGGATATGTCAACAGGTCCGAAGCCATACGGGACCTCATCCGTTATATGCTGGACAACAATGAGATCGCGGACCCGGAATCTGAATCCATCGGCACACTGACCCTGGTCTACAGCCATGAAGTAAGGGAGATTTCCGATAAACTCAACGAGATCCAGCACCAGTATTTCAAAAGCATCGTCTCGGCGACGCATATTCATCTCGACGAGCATAACTGCCTGGAGGTCCTTATTCTACGCGGGAAAACGGGTGATGTAAAAGCAATCGCCGATAAATTATGTTCGCTGAAAAATGTAAAAAAGGGTGAGCTGACCCTGACGGCCCTGGAACATTATGATCATGACCACGATCATGATCATGATCATTCTCATTCTTGACATTATTTTTTTAGAAAAAGATTGACAATTGCCATAGTTATAGGATGTTAGCATTTTATAAAAAACTAAATAAATAGGGTTTGCCATGCCAATCTATGAATTTAAATGCAATGACTGCGGACACGCCTTTTCCGAATTGCGGAAGATGGGGGATTTCAAAGCCCAATGCCCGCAGTGTCAATCATCAAAAACCGAGAAATTGATGTCAGCCTTTGCGAGTCTATCATCGTCACATCAGTGCTCGCATTCGGGCGGGGGCTGAAAACCCTTCTAAGGACCGGTCGGTCCTTCTCTGATCGTTTTTTCTCCATTACCAGCAGCATCAGATATATAGTCAATAATGCTCATGCATTGAACAATTGTTTTACTGAGAATAAGATGAACATACAGATATTCGGCACTAAAAAATGTCGTGACACACAGAAGGCCCTGCGTTATTTCAAAGAACGGGGCATCCAGCCTCATTTTGTCGACCTCGCGCAGAAGGCCATGAGCAGGGGCGAGCTACAGAGCGTGAAGCGGTCAGTGCCGCTGGAGAACCTGATCGACAAAGACTGCAGGGCATATACTGATCGGGGTCTCGCCTATATGCGTCATGATATCGAAGAAACCATCCTGGATGATCCTAACCTTATAAAAACACCTGTTGTGCGGTTTGGTTCCCACGCCTCCGTGGGGTATACACCCGATCTCTGGGAGACATGGCGCGCCGGTGAGGATAAATGAGCGGCATCATGAACAGCAAAAGTGTTGATATCCCAGTTCTGCGGGATATTCAGGGTCTCATTTTTGACCTGGACGGAACCCTGGTTGATTCCATGCCCCTCCATCTTGTCGCCTGGAAGGAGGCTGTGGCAGCCCAGGGCCATGACTATCCGGAATACCTTTTTTATGAATATGCCGGCATTCCCACGGGGAAAATAACCCTGCTTATCAACGAACGCCTGGGCTGGAACCTGGATCCCGGGGAAACGGTCCGCCTGAAGGAAGACGCCTTCATGACCATGATAGACCGGGTCAGGGTAATTGAACCGGTTTTTGCCATAGTGGTAAAATATGCCGGTGCAAAGCCCATGTCCATAGGAACGGGTTCGCGGAGAGTTATGGCGCAGCGCATTATGGAGGCCGCCGGTCTTAATGAATATTTTTCAATTCTCGTCGCCGCCGATGATGTTGAACATCATAAACCGGAACCGGACACATTTCTCCGCTGTGCCGAGCTTATGGGAACGGCTCCTCACCGGTGCCAGGTTTTCGAGGACGGCGACGCCGGTCTCCAGGCTGCCCTTCGCGCCGGCATGGAAGCCACGGATATACGTCCCTATCTTGTATAGTTGACTGCGGGAAAAAAGGCAAAGGGAGAGAGCACGGACCCGGTCTGCTCCCGTTCACTGCTCAGAACCAGTTCGCCGCCCAGAAGCGAGAAAATATTGTCGGCCAGCATACAGTCTTTGACCCTTCCCGTTATTTCCCCGTTTTCCACCAGGTAGGCCAGGTCCAGGTTTCCGGAAAAATCTCCGGTCAGTGTGTTGGACTGTCCCAGCCCGATAAACTGTTCCACCAGGAGGCCGCGTCCCATATTGCGGAGCATGCTTTCCATTGATGCAGTTCCTCCGCCTATGATGATGCTGCTGAAGGAAGGTGACGGCAGGGAAGCGTATCCCCGTGACGCGTTTCCGCCGGGAATGAGCCCAAGCTTTTCGGCATGCTTCAGGTCGGTCACAAAATTTTCAATGATACCGCTCCTGATAAGGTCTTTTCGCAGGCCGGGAACACCCTCATCGTCGAAAGGATAGCTATAAGGGGAATCGGTAATAGTTGGATCATCGGTAAGGGTAAATCCTTCATTAAAAAGCTTCTCGCCTGTTTTCCCTCCAAAGGGAGATATGCCGCGGTATACTGATCTGGCGTCGAGGCCCGAGGCCACAATTCCCAGGAGCCGGGAAAAGGCCCGTGGTGTCAGGATGACGGGAATTTTACCGCTCTCGGCGGAGCGGGTGTTTTCAGCCAGCCGTATCCGCTCAAGAAGTCTGCCCGGGATTTCGTCGCAGTCCCGTGGAGACAGGGACGAGATACTGTCCCAGACATCTATTTTTGTCCCGTCGTCCTGTATGACCGTGATCGATACGGACAGGGAGTAAAAGGAATTTCTATAGGTTGCGTTAAAGCCGCTGGAATTGACGATGCGGGTCAGTCCCTGGGACGCGCCCATGCTCACGTCTATATTGGCCCTGGGATAACGCGCCAGGATGGCGGCGATGACGCTGCTTCCCTTTTCTATTTCATTTGCGGTGTCAAATAAACTGATTTTATCATCAAAGGGTTCAAAAGCGGCGGGGGCTGGACCGGGGAGGAGGAACCCTTCCCGGTCGCCATATGAGGCCATGGCCAGGGCCCTTTCGATTATACCGTCCATGTTTGAACTATCGTTGGTGTATGAGAAACCGGTCCTGTTATCAACATTGATCCGTATGCCTGAACCGCTGTTCTGCTTTTCATTGAGCGAATGGAGCCGGTTGTTTTTGAATGAAATGGAGGTGCTGGTTCCCTCAGTTGAGAGGATATCGAACCAATTTACCGTATCCGGGAGCTTTTTAATGAGGGAGTCAATCATTGCTTGCCCCCGATAAGAACCTGTTCTATCAGCATGTGGGGGCCTCCGAATGATACGGGCAGGGGGCTCTGTCCCCCCTTGCCGCAGCCGCCGAGGCCGCCGAACATCTGGAGGTCGCTCCCGATCATTTTTATGTTTTTAAGGGTCTGGAAGACATTGCCCGAGAGCTGTATATCGCGGTACATTTTTCCCCGTTTGCCGTTTTTAACTTCAAAACCGAATCCCGAGGTAAAGGTGAACATTTCCAGGTTGGTCTGACCTCCAATGACATCGATGGCGTAGATACCCCGGTCAACGGCCGAAAAGATATCTTCTTTACTGTAAGGTCCTTTGTCAATATAAGTGTTGGTCATTCTCACAATGGGCTGGCGCATGACGTTGATGGCCCTGCCGTTACCTGTCGGTTTTTCATTCATCCTGGCCGCCGTTTCACGGGAATGGAGTCGGCCGGTGAGCATGCCCCGGGATATAAGTGCCGTTTTTTCGGGAAGGACCCCTTCATCATCGAAGGGTGTGTAGCCCGGGAGATGGGCCAGGCTGCCGTCATCATAGACGTTCAGGTCTTCGGGGCCGAATTGCCTGCCCAGGACCATCACCCTCCGCATTTCCTCATTTTCATGGATGAAATCGGCCTCGGAAAGATGACCGAAGGCCTCGTGAATGAATACGCCGGCCAGCTTGGGATCAACAATCACGGCGCAGGTGCCGCCGGGAGCCGCTTCGGCCTTGAGCAGATCAACGGCTGTCCTGACTACTTCCTCGGCTATTTCCTCGCGGTCTTCAACGATTTCGTATCCGCCGTATCCCGAAATGGAGTTGTGAAAGGGCTGAATAACGGAACCGCTCCTGGCTATTGAACTGAGCGAGACACCGCAATAGGAACGGTCGTAAATGATTTCCGATCCCTCGGTATTGAGCAGAATGTACTGTGAAACAGTATCTCGGTAAATTGCGCGCGTCGTCTGAATGTCGGGCGACGATTTCAGTATGTTATTATATGAGCGGATGAGCTGGAATTTTTCGTCGATCGATATATCATTGATGTTTTTCCCCGCCCCGGTGCTGAATCGCCGCCGGACCGGCCCATATGGGGCTACGGAAGATTTTTCACTTCCCGCTATTTGCAATGCCAGTTCCATGGCACGGCGGGCGAAACGTTTGATTTCGGAGAAATCATTGAATGAGACGAATCCCCACGCTCCGTCTTTCAGCACCCGGACAGAGCCGCCGATTGATTCACCGGTGGAAAAGGAATCTATATCATCGCCAGAAAGAGAAATCGATGTACCTGATCCACATGAAATCCGGATTTCGGCGTATTCACAGGAAAGGCCTGACAGGGCGTCACGGCCGGTCTGCAGAAGATCCTGTGGGTCCCTTTTCATGAATGGTGCTCATCGAAGCCCTTCTGGATGGCATCCTTCGCTTTGTCCATGAGGACCTGGATGTTGTCCTCGTTGTAACCCGTCACTTCGATGGGGGGATGGATGATCAGTTTGGCTTTTCCCGGGAAGAGTGCCATGGTGTTGCTGGGAAGCACATCTTTTGTTCCGATGATGGTAACAGGCAGCAGGGGAAGGTTCATATCCAGGGCGAATTTGAAGGCGCCCTTTTTGAATTCCAGGAGCCTGCCGTCGGAGCTTCGGTGTCCCTCGGGAAAGAAAATGATGCTGGTCCCTCCCGTGATGCTTTTTTTGGCTTCATTGATGGAATCAATTGCGGCCTGGGAATTGGAGCGGTCGATGAAAACATGCCCGATTTTATAACATGAGTATCCGAGAAAGGGAATTTGCCGGAGTTCTATCTTCATCACCCATTTGAAGTCTACGGGAATCCAGCCGTAGAGGAGGAAAATATCGAACTGGCTCTGGTGATTTGAAATGATGATATACGATTGGTTTTTATCGATATTTTTCTTCCCGATCACCTTCACGAACATGGGTGTCATGTAGGCATTGAGGCGGGCCCAGATGATCCCCATGACAGTGCCGATTTTGGGATGCACGGCAATGGCCAGGACCGCTGCCACTATTCCACACACGGTCGTTGAAATGGCCAGAAATGGCAGATACACAATGTACTTGTAGACCTGGTAAAGATTGAATAAGATTTTGTTATTTCGCATAGTACCTTCCGCTTAGATTGTGTGCGCCAGCATAGTCATATTAATCTTTTTTTCAACTAAAAAAAGGAAGAAAATTGATTTTGGGAAACAGTATTTTTTAGACAATATTAGCGATACTATCGGCAATAAATAGTAATTTTTTTTATTTTTCTATTATCAAAAATTTTTAATATACCGAAATTGTTAGTAGATACAATCCAAGGAAGGAGGTTGTTGAAATGGAAGTCAACACTGCTTATACCAACACCTATACGGGCAACTATCAAGCCGTAATGAATTTGCCGGCGGAAGAAACCGCTAATGCCCTTCCGGCCATGAAAACTCCTCAGGAAGTGAAACAGGCCGAGATTCAAGAAAAAGTGATGATGGATCTTCAGGATGTGCAGAATTTTCTTTATACGCTCATTGGATCAAAACTGAGGGTTCATGAAGGTAAGAGCATTCCCGGGGCTTCACTTAATGTGAGCGCATAAATAATGAGGTTGCCATGTGGAAGACAAAAGGAAACTGATGCAGTGTTTCGAAATCATCGGAGAGCAATAGAAGGAACTGCATCAGTTTTTACTATCAAACTTGCCTGATCCTGTCCCATTTCAGTATTACCCGCCATTTTTTAACATGTAATAATAAAAATTTTTATCTATAAAAATATTGAATGTGTCCTGAAAAATTGTTGACCCACAGATTATTTATTTTATATTATACAATAAATTGTAATTATATCTATTTAAAATTACATAAACAGAAAAGAGCAGTCATAGAAATCATTTTTAATCGGGCAGGGTGTTTATATCCTTTAAAGAAGACCTGAAGGATGGACGATACAGTAGTAAAGAGAAATCATGACTCTGCCGCACATGAAAACATGATCAACACAGATTAAGAAATATGTGGTATCTATGAGTAAAGAAATTCAGGAGAGAGCCGACGAAATGATCAAGGAATTGAAGGATGCTCTCATTCCCATCAAGGAAGAGATCAAACGCTTAAAAAGATCATCGGAACGTCTGATTTAATATGCTTTTAGACTATTATTGTTCATCACTTTGTGCAGATAGCAAAGTCAATTTTATTTCAAACATTGCATGATCCATCTACAGTTTTAGAATTATCAAAACGAGGTAAGTTGTATGCCACCCAAGGGAGAACGAAGAAAACAGCAGATAATTGATACTGCCAAGGACATGTTTATAGATAAGGGGTTTCAGAGCACCCACATCGGACAGGTCTGCGAAAAGCTCAATATAGCGCGGGGAACGGTATATCAGTATTTCAGCAATAAAAAGGAAATTCTGTATGCCCTTATGGAAGCGGTTATTGAAAAGATAGAGGATGTTCTGGATCAGGACGATCTTCGCGAGTACCTGAATTCAAATCCTTCTCATGATGATGTGATAACTCTCATAACTAAACGGATCTACTCCAGTATAGAAATGCTCCTCAGTGAGCCCATTGTGATTAAGCTTATATTCAAGGATATCATCGGTATCGACCAGGAGGTGGTGGACCAGGTGAATATTTCCGTGGAAAACATAAAGAATATCATCGCCAACGAAATAACCGAATTAAGGGACAGAGGGTTTTTCCGGCAGGACCTTAATCCAACGATAACCGCCTCCATGCTCGTGGGCGGCATCATGCTGGTTGTGTATGAATATGATAAACTGAACCGGGATGTACTGAAAAAAGAGGTTATTAATGCCATCGTTCAGAATTATCTCAACGGTACCTTCAAGTAGAAAATACGTTTCACGATGGTAAGGGAGTCTGCACTGCCTGCGTCATGGATGGAGCTTTACCGTCGGTCTCGCGGCAGGGAAGGGCCGCCTCAGCCCGATAAATATGAGAGACTGAATAGACAGCGAGACCCGGTTATGCCGGGTTTTTATATATAGTGAGCCTGATCCGGGAAAGAAACCCGGTAGAATTCCAACGGGACTTAAATATGAACAAGAAAATACGATTGTCGGCAATCAATGGTTACATCTGTCGCGGGATTATCATCGGCCTCATGGTGTGTGCTGCCACGGCACTTCAGGCACAGGATGGGGGAGAAAAGAGTGCCGAAGATACGGGGAAGAAAATTTTCAACAACATAACCTCGGCAAAAGAGGAGGAGCGGAAGGCCTCCATCTCCTACATTCAGAAAAATACACCGCCGGAGTTCCTCCCTTTGCTGGTTAAAGCCATTATCGATAATGATAAATCAGCTCAACGACAGAATTATATCGACGTATTGAAGCTGTATCCTTCCGAGAGCGCCGTGGACAGCTGGGTTGAAATATTGGAAAAGACCCGTTCTTTTATTTTAAAACAGGAAGTTATTGAACATGTCAGTACGCTGAATGACAGGCGGGCCGTTCTTCCCATTGCCCGTGAATTGTACAGCCCCTTCCGGACCGTACGCAGGAGTGCGGCAATGGCCCTGCAGAAAAGCGGTGATGACAGGGTCTATCCCTTCATTATTGAAATGGCCGGAAGCGACAGCCCGGTAAAGAGAATCTATGCCGTGGAAGCCCTCTACTTTCTCTATGATATGCGTTTTCAACAGATACTGATGGGGCTCCTGGAGGATGAGAATAAATCGGTGCGCATATATGCCCTGCATTGCGTGCTGGAAAACGGTATGAAAAAAGCCGTTTCGGTCATACGGAAGAGCGCCCTGGACGATTCCGATGACGAGGTCAGGATAAACGCCATCATGGTCCTGGGAGAATTTCAGGATACGGGAGCCCTGTATGTGCTGTTGAAAACCCTGTCTGATGCAAATCGCGATGTAAGGCTGGAGTCGGTGCGTTCGCTTTATAAATTTGCCCTGTCCGGTTCGGCCTATGCCGTTTCATCCCGCCTTCTCGATGAGGATGATGATGAAATTAAAGATCTGATCATCGAGACCCTGCTGCGCGTGAAGAAAACAGGAAACCCCGCAGCCCTCCGGAAGGTTTTGCTTGAAGATAAAAATGTGAGAATGAGGATAAAGACGGCATGGATACTCGGCGTCCTCAAAGAGGAAAGGAATATGCAAATCCTCATGGAAGGGCTTGAAGACGGCGATTATCGCGTTCGGGCCGAGGTGTGCTCTTCCCTGGGGAAATACCGTTCGCGTATCATGATAAACAGGCTCATCGATATTGTGAAAAACGATAAGATCCGGTATGTGAGATGTTCGGCGCTGTACGCCCTGGGTTACATGAATTTCAGGGAATCCATAGTCCCCTTATTTGACCTTTACTCAACGGAGCAGGAGATCATATTCAAAGAGCTTCTACGAGGTGTTATACGGCAGCTGATGAAGAATTATCTCTGAGCAGTGACGATATCCGCCACGAGAATGAACGTGGGAGTTGCCGTAATGTCGCCATATGAGGAAGAGCTTTTTCTCCTGTAGTCGGTTCGGGCTATAAGGGGATAAAGCTTTTTCAGCGACTCACCGGGAAACGCACGCGTGGAGGCCATGAATTTTTCCCGGCTTTTCTGGTTGATGCCGCATTTTTCAACGGCCTCGTCGACGGCCATGCCGGCTTCGGTGAATGAATAATATTTTTCCAACAGATCAAATTGTCGGGTTATCTCGAAAAAAATGCGGCCCTCGGGAATTCCTTCATCGATCAGTTTCTTGTAGAGCGGAATCGCCTTTCTATCCTTTTTAAAAAGAAGGTCCGTAAAGTCAAAGAGGGAAACCTCGCTTACGTCGTGCAGAAGACCGGCTATGGTTTGGCCCGTGATTATATCACCCGATCCGGAATACCGTATCATCTCCAGCGCCTCATCGATTTTTTTGATGTCCTTCCCCGTCCTCTCAATGAGGAGATTCATCCCCTTTTCATCGATGGTGAGACCCATTTTTCGGATACACGTCATTATGTAATTGTAAATATCATTGTCAAAATATCTCCAGAACTGGACGACCATAATTGTTTCGAGCTGTTTCTGTGTGAGGAAATCGGGCGGCCTGTTTTTAAGCGTGGTCATTATTATTGTCGTACCGTCGGGTTTGTTGAAAATGATATCCTCCAGAAGCGCCTGGTAGGATTTGGGATTTTTCAGGGCATCCATGTTGCTCATGATGCAGACTTTTGAGCTGGAGAACATGGATGACGACAGGATAAAATCCGCTGCGGCCATGAATTCATCGTTGTCTATGTGAAAACGTCCCGTTGAATTCCGCCTTTCATCGGTATTTTTAAAAATGGCATCCAGTATACGGCCGATGAATTTGTCCTTTTCTCCCTCTTCCTCCCCCATAAAAAGATAAGCAGGATATAATTTTTTTCGGTCCAGTTCGGCCTTGAAAACTTTTGAGCTGGGATATTTCTTTATGGCCATTATTTTTTTCCTTTTTCTACGGGAGTCATCTGGTCTGTGTACCATCCCGATGCTATCATTGACAATAGCCGTTTGGCAAGGCTTTCGATCAACCGCTCCCGGGCCTGAAATTCGGTTTCCACGGGCGGCTTTATCTCGGAGAAGGTCCTGAAGGCCTGTACGCCGGAATTCTGAAGGATGACCCTGTCTTTTTTCAGGTCTACAAGCATTATGTTCATTGCAATGAGCAGGCGCACCTTTTCCGGGCGGCCGAAATCGGTGAAGGTTACGGGTGACGCCATGTACTGAACGATGATACCGCGCAGCAGAAGATCGGCCATTGTTTTTTCCGTGGTTATGGCCAGCCTGCCGTCATCGGTAATATGCTTATTAAGCATGGCATGGAGACGGTCATGTATATCGGGCTGAGCCGTGCGGTTAAGAAAAGGCTCGATATATATGGTGTTTGCACGACGCGGGATAACAGGCTCGCCGTTCAGGGTATTAATGACACGGTCTATGGGGGCTCCGGTCCTGTCCGCAGGGGTTGTACCGCATGTCGTGAGGATTAAGGCGAAAGAGATCGCCGTGATGGTTGATTTTAGTTTCATGGCTGTCCGGTGCTTCTCAGCTGCCTGGTATATTGTCTATGTCGAAGATACGGATTGTCTCCGTCAGGTCGTATATGGTCTGAACATATTGTTTCGCCGGCCTGTCCCAGTAGTAGACGGAATTTTCCGCGTTCATGCGCGCCGCGTGAACCGTTTCTTCACTGCTATCCCTGAAGAAGGCTGCGGCGCGCTGCATGGCGTCATAGAAGGCCCAGGAATGGTAATCAGAAAAAAGGAAACCGTTTCCCTTCACCCTGTTTCCCTGTGTCAGGATGGGCAGGACTGTGTCACGCAGACCTCCCGTTGCCCGGGCCACGACAAGGCAGCCCGTTGCGAAGGCCTCAAGCTGGCTGATGCCTCCCGGTTCATGCATGGACGGCATGCAGAAAAGGTCCGATGCCAGAAGCGGGATGGCAACATCCTGAAAGCCGAAGTTGACGTTGACGTTCCCCGGGTAATACTGTCCAAGGAGGTACAGGCCGTGGGCTATTTCATCACCGCGCCTGTCACCGGAAGATACGGCACCGCCGATGATAGCCTGGTACCCGAGGTTTCTGAACACGCCCTCGGAGGCCTCGAGAAGAAGCTGAAATCCTTTCTGTTCCGAGATGCGGTGAATCATGGTAAAAAGGATGATATCCGGGTCGACAACAAGGCCCCTCTCGGCCTGCAGCAGGAGCTTGTTGCGGATTCGCTTGACAATAGCATTGCGAGTCGGGTCCTCGATCGAATCGACGCCGTATGCGCTTTTGAGTATTTCGGGATATCTTGTTTCAATTTTTTCCTGGAGTGCGGCGTTTTCCCGGATATGGTCAACGAGCTTCATGTAGTTGTGCTCTATGAAATTCGAAGAGTTGTAGCGCTGTATGATTGTATTTTTGAAATCCCTGCCGATGGCGTTGCTGATGCCGATGACGTTATTCAGTATTCTCTCCATGCCGTCGCAGGCATATTCTATCTGGCGTGCATATGACGGACTCACGGTGATGGTTCGGTCGGCGAATCGTATCCCCGTGGCCATGCAGTTGATGCGGTCCCGGAATACGGGATCACAGAATTCATGGGCGCGCCAGGCCGGGAGATTGAACAGGTTGAAAAGGTCGAAATCCCGTTCGTGACGGTTATAGGCGTCGAAATACTGCCATCCACCGTTGTGCACGATGTGGAGAAAGGTGTTTCTACGGAAGTGTTCGCTGTTCGCGTAATAAGGATCGCACTTGACTATTCCGTTGAAAAGTCCTATATACGCGTCATTGGTGAATGTGTAGTGCGGGTCAAGGTTAAAGACCGATATGACCTCGGCGCAGGACCGGGCAAAGGCCACTCTTCGCCGCAGCTTCTCCTCGGCGGTAAATCCCCAGTAGAGGCCGTCGAAGAATTCATAATGCTCGAGAAGATAATAATGAATGCCGTCGACGATTCCATGATGTACGCCTACCTCGCAGGGACGGTCCATGATGTAAAAACGGACATTGACTCCCGTATAGGTGATGCCATGTTTCTTTACCGCTTCGTTCATCCTGTGGCGTTCCTTGTCGGAACCATGGCGGTACAATCCCGTGATTACATGCACATCCTCACCCAGTTGTGCCAATTCCCGGGGGAGCTCGTACACGACGCTGGCAAGTCCGCCGCTTTTTGAAAAGGGATCGGCCTCGGCAGACATGAAAACCAGGGGGCCGCGCCTGTTGAAGCGGATGAGTTTTTCCCCCAGGTCTTTCAGTACGGTGTTTTTTGAGTGCTCGAACTTTCGTGCGTAGTTGAAAAGGACGCGGCCGTCAACCAGGTTGTTCCTGTACAGGTGATAGACGGCTCTCTTGAGTCCCAGGAGCAGGTTTTCGTAGTTGTCACTGAAGAGCGGGGATAGTTTGTTTTTTATGAATTCCTCGGCGTCGTCATAACTGCCGCAATGGCTCATGATTTCCGAGAAGGCGAAATTGGAGCGTATACTGTCCACGGCTGCCAGTGTGCATAGACGGATGAAGGAATCGCGGAGAAAATCGAGATAGTGTTCTTCGATACTTACTTTTTCAAGCCGGAAGAGCTTAACGCGGTCCGTATATGAAACGACGGTGTTGATTCGTGAAATCTTCAGTTCGTCTCCGCGGTAATACCCGTACCTGCCCGTCGTTTCGGAAAAAATGACATCGACGAGGCGGTAGCAGGCGTCACCGGGAATGGGGAGCGTGGGATTATCGAACTGGAGCGAGATGTTCTGCGACACATCTGAAAAATTGAAAGCGCCTATCCAGACGATATCTCCGGTGAATTTCATGGCTGCGGCGACCTGGTTGTTATTAGCCCAGATGAGATGTCCCTTGCCCCGGGCAGAACGATGGAAACGGTACCACTCCCGGTAAAAGGGGTCGACGCTGCGGTGCGATGCGTATTCAAACTGGTTCCAGTTTACAAAGATGTTGTCCAGGAACACCTTCCAGCTCTCCCCCTCGGCACTCCCTTCGTAGTCCATGATGATGTTATGCATGAAGGAGGTGAGGGCTACGGTGGCCCTGAGTCCCCGGTGTCCGAAGGTGTTTAATGCCCGGCGTTCGTCGTGGTTGCCCAGTATGCCCAGCAATTCGGTTCCCTCGGGAAGCACGGCAGGATAGTAGGTGTCGTAGATATGATATATCTCCCTTACATCTGTTTTCCCCTGTACGATATTTTCACAGATTTTAAAAAGGGACGAGTTGTAGGGGATGAGCCCGGTCCTGGTGAGGAAACGTTCGTGGCCCCAGTAACATTCGGCTATATTTATGAAGTAATTTTTATTTCGTTCCCGTAGCTTTCGTTCCACATTGAGCATGATGTAATAGTGAAGAGGAACGGAGATCTGGTCCCGGCAGGCCGAGTCATAGTAACCGGTGGTGATGTGGTGACCGTGTTCGCGGTCATTGACGATTATATCGCCTTCAACCATTTCCTCGTGGGTGCGCTTTACGTCATAGGTGTAGAGATAATTATTTTTTTTCATCATGATGGGAACGGCATGGGCTGAGTCGAAGCGGATCCCGTCAATATCAAAGTTATCTATGAGCGTTGTGATGGACCTGGTGAGCCATTCCCATATCTCGAATTTACGGTAGTTCAGCAGTTTGCCGTCGTTCCATGACCCGTATTTTCCGTCCGTGGAGGAGCGCATGACTACGTTGCCTTCGTTATCGTAGGTTTTCACCACGAAACTGTCCGGGAGGTGGTCGCTCCTCCTGTTGATGTGGGGGACGATGTCCACGATGATTTTGATATTCAGTTCATGGGCGCGGCTTACCAGCTTTTTAAAGGATTGTTCGCCGCCCAGCGAGGGTTCGATTTCGATGAGACTCATGGGGGAGAAGGGTGATGGTGATGATGCCTCGGGAGCCCAGTCTTCCCGGTTGTTCCCCCGTTTCTGTGTTCCCAGGAGATAGATGGCCGTGATATAATAACGGCTTTTAATGTCTTCCAGGTGGGCCGTCACATCGGAAAGATTCCCAAGCCGTATTACCTCGCCGTTTTCATTATAGAGGAGGCCGGGATGACCGTCATTATTGCGCCAGTATACTTTTGTATGCCCATGAATGTCAGTGAAAATTTCCAGTATTATTTCACCCCGCACATCGGGGATGACATTGACACGCCCGTTGCATCCGGGGTCATGAATCCACTCAATGTTCTTGGTTTTTTTTCTTATCACGGCAAAGTCGTAGTGCCCGTATTCCTTGAAGGCGAACTTGCAGCGGAACAGGTTATCCCCTTCGTCGTATTTGAGCCTGACCTCGTCAAAAGTGATTTCCTTTTCCAGTGTCAGTTCCGCGCCGCTGCGGTTTTTATATATGCGTAGATAGTATCCCTTTATTTTGCTGTCAAGGTTCCTGAAGGTGAACAAGTATGAATCGCCGACACTGATATTTATGAATTTAGTCGCCAGGGGAGCGTCGAATTCCTTCGGGGACAGAATTCTCTCGATGAGCATATTTGCCTTGTTCCGCACTTCATGTATGTCATGTCCCGAAGCGGCCACGAGAAGCCGCATGACTTCATGAAGCGATTTCCTGTCATCGCTGTTCTTATAACGTCGGGCGAGCCGCTCCAGCGTCGTGACGGCGTGGAGGTTTTTTTCGTAATCAAAGTTTAATTCATCGCCGGCAGCGCGGGCGTCCAGATCCCGCAGGAGGTTTTTCCTGTTGGTCTCGGTAAATTTTTTAACCGGTTTAACCTCGGGGGCGATCCACTCGATTTCCTCCATGACCGTGGCATCAATGACCTGTTCAACCAGGAATACCAGGGCGCGCGATACCTGGGGAGGAAAGGCGACTTCATGGACATACCCCGTTTCAATTGTCCGTTCTTCCACCATGAGGAGCAGCTTGAAAGCTTCGAAGAGATCATTTTGTCCTTTCTTCTGCTCTGCTGTCAGGGCGAAAAAAATATTTAAGCCCAGGTATATGGTGGGGATTTCCGTCCAGGGAGGACCCTGGCCCACGTGGGATATGACTGTTGATTCCCGTGAAATATGGTACAGGGTGGGCTTGCCTGCCCGTTCCTTGACCAGCACTATCCTCCTGTCATATATGGAGGTGAACTGTCCCTCGGCAACGGCCCGGTGAAAGAAAGCCAGGGCAAAGATGATACGTGAGATGAGCCTGGTGTCGCTGGCCAGCCTGTTGCGGATAGTCTGATCACCATCCGCCTCGGCGTCGAATATGCGGTTGAGCATGTCCAGGAAACGCTCCCTGAATATTTCAACGGGGTCGCCGTCTTTAATACGGGACACCGTGTCCCGGTCGGGATAGAATCCGAAGCATCGTTTTTCCCTGAAGGCCTGGGCTATCTCGGCCTTCACTTTTGCATCGGTAATAAGATCTTCATCTTCTACGCGGAAACGGCAGAGGCTGCTGGCGATACTTCTTTCAAGGGCTTTTTCCATGGGTATACGGGTCTCGATAACAATTGGATTTTTATTTTAATGATGCCAGTATACCCCGTGACGGCCAAATAATCAATTTAATTTTTACGGCGCATCAGATTTGTGCAGCAGGGCAGTGAAATTAAAAACTGAATGACCTGAGAATAAAGAAATTGACAGGGATTGAATAAAGGATTATGTCGTTTACAGTTCACTTTATTTTAATGGAGGATACGGCAGGGTCATGTATATGGACAATCTCATCGAACTCCTGACATCCAATGTATTCTATCTGGTTATTGCCATTCTCATCGCCATCATGGTGCTTATCACCATACTTAAAAAGCTTTTTAAACTCTTTCTGGTGTCTGTACTGGTGCTGGTTTTGTATGCGGGCTATCTCGCCTATTCAGGACAGAAAATCCCCCTGACCACGGAGGAAATACTTCAGCATGGAAGCGAGCAGATCGACAGGCTGAAACCCGGAAATTTCGGGAAGGGCGATGCCGATTCCCTGCTTAACCTGAAAAAGCTGACGGACGGCGTGAAGTGAACACCTATTCCTGGTTCAGCCAGAGCTGGATCGTTCTCTTGTAGTATTCAAAGGGCGGCGTTGTCGGCTCTCCCTTCTGTATGAGGATTTTTCTGACCCAGCGCCGTTCAGCAAATTCACACACATCCTTGATGCTCCTACCTGAAAGCTGATTTGAGCGCTCCCCCAGCACTGACAGCTCCTCTTCTTTGAGATGTTTGGCATAGTTGGCGAATATGGCCGTACGTTCAGAGGCGTTCGGCAGAGGGAAGAGTATGGTCTGGTCAAACCTGCTGATGAGGGCGTGATCCAGGTCATTCTTTCTGTTAGTGGCACCGATGGTTATGGTGGTGGTTGCAGCGTCGATCCCGTCGAGCTTCCTGAGCAGTACCGAGAGGATGCGGCGCGTGGCCTCGAACATGTTCTGGTCCCGTGATCCGGCCAGAGAGTCTATTTCATCGAGGAAAATTATGGCACCGTTCATGTCTTCACCGGCGTCGAATATCCGGGCCAGGTTCTGGGAGGACTGGCCGTACCATTTCGACATGATGGATTCAATGGGGACATAAACGAGGGGAACCTTTGCCTCGCCGGCGATGATTCTTGCCACGGTGGTTTTCCCCACGCCGGGAGGGCCTTCGAAAAGAATGGCCCGTGGTCTGTTGCTTTCATAGACCTTGCGCGTCAGTTGCGCAATGGCGTCATATATTCCGGGATTCTGCAAGGGGAGGATGATGGATTCGCGTATCTTTCTTTTCACCTCATCATAGCCGGCAATATAGTCCCAGCCCAGGGCGCTGTTGTCGGTAAAAACCGACGCACCGAGTTTTTTGAGCCTGCTGAGCGGATCCTCTTTCATTGAGGAGTGTATCTTTTTAAATAGTTCTATGACAATATTGATTTCTTCCTGGGAGAGGTTTCCCTTTTTTGAAATTTCGATGCGCGAACTTACCAGGCTGAAAAATTCCACCTTCATGTTCTCCAGCATATTTTCCGTGTTGAACATGTTACGGTTCATGGCCTGGAATGCGTAATGCCCGTCATTGAAGGAGCTTATGCGGATATTGTCGATATGCTTTTTAATGATACTCAGGCAATCGAAAAGCATGGAGTCCGTGAGAGGCGGGATAATGAAGGATACCTGCGTGGCTCCCCGTTCATACGAGAGCTCGGGAATGGGGATGTCGTTCACCGTTGTTGCCGAATCAAGAAACTCGTTCAGTTCCTTGAGTACCTGTTCCTTCATCCTGTCGTAGGGAATGAGTATTTCTTCTGATGCCACAAATATCCTGCCTTTGTGAAATTACCGTATTGGTTTTGCCGCTTCGAATTGCAGTATGTAATAGTCCCGTTTTTTTTCTATCCGCTTGCTGTAATCATCGCTCCACTCCATCTTCATCACGGATAGATAAATGGTTTTTTCACGGATTTTTTCCACGGCAAGGGGCTCCCGGGAGTTGTCGATATCACCGATTTTAGCGATATTCCTTTTGCAGATCAGCATGTCGGGCTGCCTGACGATTTCATTAAACCGATGATCGTCCTCGCTGTTGTAATACCAGAAGCTGAAATTTGTTTTTGAAATATTAAGTATGTCATTTTTATTGAAGAGCTCTTCCGTTATTCCGTTTCCCCGGAATCCCGGCATTTCGTCGTCCGTTTTCCCCGCCAGAAGCTCATCCTGGGTCTGACGCTCAAAGGAGGCGTTCAAAAAGATGCTATCGGGATTGACGAAACGCACTATTATGGAGAAGGGCTTTTTTTGCAGGATCACCTGGTGAGATTCAATGGGGACGATTGCGCCATCCTGCTCAAAGGATATTTCAAAATACTGAAAGGACGGTACCGTTTTCTTTTTATTTCCGCCGGCGCATCCGGCAATAAAGAGTAAAGCTGTTGTAAGTGCGATAATATATCTGGTCATGAAGCAGGTCCTTTTTTCAACATCGGTTTTGCGTTTCTGTAACAATCGTATTCATTGTGCGTCATTATGACATTAAAGTCACTTTCTCATCTCTGTCAAATGACTTTTTTAACAGGATTTGGCCCTGGTGTCATTTTCCTGAACCGGATTTTTCCGCCGTTTCCGAATCCATGACACAGGTGGCGAGGATGCCTCCCCGGATATTGTATACGGTTTTTATTTTCAGGGAGACGGGTTTTAGACATTTATACAGGTCACGGTAGATGCGGTCCGTGACAGCCTCCTGGTAAATTCCCACATTGCGGAATGAAATAAAATAGTATTTCAGCGATTTTAGTTCCACAATTTTTTTACCGGGTATGTATTCTATGGTGACCCTGGCAATATCGGGCAGACCCGAGAAGGGGCACACGGCGCTGAATTCATCGGTTTCATAGGTGATGAGTTGGGGATTTCCTTCGTATTCAATGGTTTCAAGAAAATCGGTTTTTATGTTCTCGGGGCCGGTGAATTCAAAAATTTGGCCTTCGGCAGCGGGCATGATATTCTCCTTTCAGAACCAGTTTATGCTTCTATCGCATATCCTTTCAGGTGAATCATTGTAAAGAAGAATTTAAATACTGTCAATTGAAAATGCGGGGAATCAGGGGGTTTTAAAAATGAACGGTCATGTCATGGTTTACGGTAAAAGAGGCGTTACAGTCGGGACACAGGTATTCTCCCGATTCCCTGACGCGTATCAGTGATTTGCAGCGGGCGCATTCGATGATGAAGGGGGCAAATGCGACTTTTTCCTGAATCTCATCAGGCAGGTTATCATTGTCTTTTTCCGGTTTCTCAATGTCGGCAAGTACGGGCGGCATTTCTCCCGCTTCGGTTTTTCCTCCCGGTGATTCCCGCATTTCCAGCTGACGATCGATGACCTCCATGGCCTCGATCCGGCTTCCGACGGTCCATACGATCTTGTCAAAGCCCAGGAGCAGGAAAAGCTGACGGATTTCATTATTGAGATCATATATGACGAAAAAACCGTTTTTCTCTGAAATTTTTTTCTGCATGAAAAGAATAACGCCGATTCCTTCGGAGCTGACATAGTCTATTGAAAGGGCGTTGAGAATGATGAAGATGCTGTTTCTGGCCAGGAGCCGGTTGATGTATTCCTCAAAATCCAGGCTCGTTTCGCTGTTCAGGGGGCCTTTCACTTCGACGATGATGACCTTTCCATCCAGCACATCATGGTGATTTATATATATCATTGCCGTGGCCTCTTGCCTGTCGCCGGTATGGCATCCTTAACGGTATGTCCCTGGATGCTTTCCAGGGACTCCTCCCTCTCCGGCTCGATTGCCTGCAGGTCTTCCATGAAAATCTCTCCTTCATATTTTTCAATATGAATACCGTCATCGTCCACATTTATTTCCATGGGGATTTCCCCTTTATCATCATCAATGACTGCCGAGATGTCGATGGTTATGTATTCACCGCTTGCCGTTGTCGCACCGGAGCTGCTTTCACTTACAGGGGCCGGGGCAACCGGTTGAAGCGTGGAAGTTCTTTCCATGGTTTTTCCTGTTGCCTGTTCCTCTTTTGTGGCCGCGAATGAAGAGAAGGAGAGCGTTCTTTTCTGGATGCTCCTGTATCGGAAAAGGATGATCAGTGACAGGAGAAACGCCATGGCCAGGGAACCTTCCAGGCCGTATCGCAGGTACTTGACAGTTTCTTCGATATGTATTTTGATGAAATCAAATATTCTTTTTTTGCTGATGAGGAAGTTCACTGTTCCCACGGGTTTGTTTCCCGAATAGACCGCCCTGCCGATGAGCCACCCCATGACTCTCACATCGGGATAGAGATACTTCTCTATCAGGTCCCGCTGGTCCCGGGGGAAAGGGTTTCGTTGTGAAATGATGTTGTAATTGGAAAAGTGAGTCTCCCGGTTTTTTTTGCGCGACGGCGCCAGAATCATGTCCAGGTTGTAGGTGAATTCATCATTGGCGATATTGCCGCTCAGCTCCTTCTCTATCTCCCCGTTGGAATGAACCACGATGCTGCCGTTATTGAGAACAAAAAAAGCTTCATCAATGGTGTTTTCCCGTATTTTTTCCCTGAAAAGAGACTGCAGGGTTTTATACTGACGGGTGCGGAAACTCAGCTCAGCCACGTCGGCAAAGGCGTCGGCCAGGGTCATGCTGTAATTGCGGGTATATTTTTCCATATCAGCAATACGTTTTTTCCCGGTGCTGATAAAATACAGGGTCATGGCGCTCACGACGATAAGCGATTGGATTATGAATATGAGGAGAAACATTCCCAGGGGGAATATCTTTTTTCTTATTTTAATTATTTTTTCCGTGGTCATATGCAGAGATGCCTGAATATACAAGTATATATGTAATATCGGGACAACGGTGTGATATTTTTACTATAAACTTGTGTATGGGCTGAAATTATCATTGATTTCAGGGAAACATGCCGGAATCTGTATGGATCATGATTTTAAGTCCGGTACGGGCAGACATTCAGGAGAGGCAGGGTCTAAAAGGTATGAGCAAAGAAGAAATGCTGGAGATATGGGATTGGGATACGGGCCTGCCCACGGGGAAGGCCGTGGAAAGGACGCAGGCGCACTATAACGGCATTCCCCATGAGGGTGTTCATCTCTGGGTTGTTAAAACGGCGGGAGGACATGCGTCGCTGCTTTTCCAGCAGAGGGCCCGATTCAAGGAAAGCTATCCGGGATGTCTGGATATTACCGTGGGAGGACATGTCCCCTTTGGCCTGGAAAAGAATAAAATTCAGAAGGAGGCCTTCGAGGAGATTGGAATTGATCCCTCTGATGATGATCTCGTTGACCTGGGACATTTCCGTTACGAGGAACACGAGGAAAAGGGACGATTCCACCGCGAGTTCCAGCGCGTATATCTTCTCGTGGACAACCGCTCCCTGGATCAGTACCGGTTCACCGACGGCGAGGTGGAGGCCATATTTGCCGTGCCGCTGGAAGAACTGGAATCCATGATGGGAAAGGACGGCATTTTCCGGGCCGAAGGATATGATGGCCGTGAAGTGATGGTGAAAACGCTGACCAGGAAGGATTTTCATCCCCTGCTTTTCGCTCCTTCCATGGAAAAATATATGCAAGTGGTCATATCGGCCGTGAAGGAACTGATAGACACGGGTCGTGTCACAGGCAAAATGCCGTCATAATTCGTGGAGGGACTTCGAACGGTTTTTATTTCGTCAATCCCCGGGCTTGTTGTTTCTATCGTGGATTTTTGCCGTCAGGTACAGTGCCGAAAGAAGAACAGTCCAGTATGCCAGCCAGGGAAGTGTTATTTCCTGTAAAATGGGCCATTGCCAGTTCCTTGTTTTCAACACACCGTTGAAGCCGATGAGGGGGGCAAGCACAGCCGTAGGGAAGATATGGCTGTCGGGGAAGAAGTTGCTCACGGGAATCCAGAGACAGGACCATATAGTGAGCACTATGATTATTTTTGCCACCAGGCTTTTACCGATCATGCATAACCGTCCCTCCGGGCAGGCCCGGATTCTTTCATCATTCATACAGGAATCAGCGGGGATGTCAAGCCATAACGAAAATGCCGACGGCAGAAAGTATGAAATGAAGGATATTAATATTTTTTTATTAAGAAGAAAGCTAACCAGCGGTAATTGCTTGACTTCAGGGATTATTTTCTTATGGATTAACCCTTATCTGGGTAAAACATCTTAAGGAGGCATTTTTAATGAAAAGGCTACTAACACTTGGTATTTGTATCGTATTTTTAGGCGCTGCTCTGTCCTGCAGTAAAGACAGAGGCAATACGATCAAAATCGGGGCCATCTTTGCCGTAACCGGCCCGGCATCCTTTCTGGGAGCTCCCGAGGCGAAAACCGTGGAGATGCTCGTGGAGGATATCAACGCGCAGGGCGGCATCAACGGTAAGAAACTCGAGGTGATCCTCAAGGATTCAGGCGGGAGCCCTGAAAAGGCCATTTCTTTCGCCAAGCAGCTTATTGAGGAGAATCAGGTTTTTGCCATCGTGGGACCTTCGACAAGCGGAGAGACCATGAATATCAAAAACATATGCGAAGAAAACAAAACCATTCTCATGTCCTGCGCCGCTGCGGAAGTCATAGTCAATCCCCTGGCAAAATATGTTTTTAAAACACCGCAGAAGGACAGCCATGCGGCAATGAAGATATTCCAGACCATGAAGGATATGGGTATCTCAAAAATCGGCATTATTTCCGACAACAGCGGATTCGGCAACGCGGGGAAAGCCCAGCTGGAAAAAATAGCACCGGATTACGGCATCACCATCGTCCTCAGTGAGGTATATGACAGCAAGGCCACGGATCTCTCCGGGGTTCTGGCAAAGCTGAAGGCAAAAAATGTTCAGGCCGTGGTAAACTGGTCTATAGTTCCTGCCCAGGCCATCGTGGCGAAGAACATGAAACAGCTCAACATGAAAGCTCCGTTATTTCAGAGCCATGGATTCGGAAACATAAAATATGTAAAGGAAGCGGGAAAGGCCGGCGAAGGCATCATTTTCCCCTGCGGCCGTCTTCTGGTTGCCGATGAGCTTTCCGACACGAACAGTCAGAAATCCCTTCTCCTGAAATACAAGAAAGATTATGAATCCAAGTACAAGGAAGATGTAAGCACCTTCGGTGGTCATGCTTATGACGCGGTAGTCATTCTGGCCGAAGCCATTAAGAGAGGCGGTGCCGACAGGGAAAAAGTCCGTGATGCCATTGAAACCATTACGAATTTCCCGGGAACCGGCGGTATTTTTAATTTTTCACCGGCTGATCATAATGGACTTGACATAGATTCATTTGAGATGCTTACCGTTAAAGACGGAAAATTTGTTCCTTATAAGAAGTAGTGAATAACCGGCAGTGAAAAGTGAATAGTGAAGAGTGCGGGCCGGACCTGAACTCTTTGCTGTTCACTCCATATACTTCTTTTTATGTCTGGTCTTCTTCGTATCAATTTATTGCTTCTTATCTGACAGGATCATTTTAAATATGCCGTATGGCAAGTTTAAATAAGGCTGCGTGACTCATGACCTTTGAACAGTTTTTGCAATACGCCCTTTCGGGAATAACCATGGGAAGCATTTACGCCATTGTGGCCATCGGTTATAATATTATCTATAATACAACAGGTATCATCAACTTCGCCCAGGGCGAATTCGTCATGCTGGGAGGTATGACGGCCATATCCCTGAATTTTTTTATGCCCCTTCCCCTGGCCATAGCCCTTTCAGTGGCCATTGTGTCCCTTGCAGGCGCTTCCATCGACATCCTCCTGATCCGTCGGCTGAAAAAACCAACAGTTCTTAACATGACAATCGTAACGATCGGGCTTTCCACGGTTATACGGGAAATCGCCCTCCATATTTGGGACGAGAAGGTGAGATCGCTTCCGTATTTTACCGGTGATGAATCCACATCCATAAACATTCTCGGGGCCTATATATCGCCGCAGGTACTCTGGGTCCTTGGTGTGAGCGCAGTGATAGTTATGCTCCTCTCGGTATTTTTCAGATATACCGTGCCGGGCCGCTCCATGAGAGCCTGCTCCGCCAATCTCATGGCGGCGAAACTCTGCGGTATCAACACGAAGAACATGATAACACTCTCCTTCGTGCTCAGTGCCGCCATCGGCGCCCTGGCGGGTTGCGTGGTCTCACCCATAACCATGACGCAGTATGACGGTGGGACTCCTCTGGCCATAAAGGGGTTCGCCGTGGCAATACTGGGCGGGCTGGGGAACAGCACCGGTGCTGTTGTAGGCGGTATCATGATCGGCCTGCTCGAGGCCTTCAGTATAAGCATCCTCCCTCTGGCCTACATGGATGTCATCGCCATAACCATTCTGCTCCTGATACTTTTCATCAAACCAAGCGGCCTCCTGGGAAGCAGTGAAGTCTCGGCCCTGAAGGATTATTAAGGGGATGATGGAACGCAACAGGAGATACATGCCCGTTATGCTGCTGGCCCTGGCCGTGGTTCTGTTCCAGGCCCTGGCAAGCATAACCGGCAGCGAATATGTTCTGACGCAGATGACCATGTCGGGATATTACACCCTGGTCATCGTGGGCCTCACGGTACTCATGGGATATACGGGCCAGATATCCATCGGCCACGCCGGTTTTTTCGCAATCGGCGGATACACCACGGCTGTCCTGACGACGAAAAATCTTCTTGCTCTCCAGAACAGTCCTCTTGCCGCATTTCTTTTAAAGTGGGGACTGGCGGTGCATACCACTGACCCTTATGGCGCAATGATTGCCCATGTGTCACCCTGGGTTTCCCTTGTCGTATCGGTTTTGATAACGATGATCATATCGTTCCTCATCGGGATCCCCATATTAAAGCTGAAGGGACATTATCTCGCCATGGCCACGCTGGGATTCGGGACCATCATCTATCATCTGGTACTTGGCTCCCGGCTCTTCGGTGAAGCCGACGGTATATCTTCGGTACCTTCTTTTGTCATAGCCGGTCCCCTGCGTATTACCGGTGATACATCCCAGCGTATCGCGAATTATTATATCGCCTGGTTTATCGTCATCGCCGGAATAGTGCTTCTGGTCAATCTCATCAACTCCAGGGCCGGCCGGGCTCTCAGGGCCATACACGGCAGCGAGGACGCTGCCGGTGCCATGGGAGTGAACACGGCCCGTTACAAGCTGTCCATATTCGTGCTCAGTGCGGTCTTTGCAGCTGTGGGAGGCGCCCTTCTCACGCATTTTAACGGCAGCATCGGGCCTTCCGAATCCAGCGTGGTAAAATCGGTCCGGTACGTTGCCATCGTTGCCGTGGGCGGGATGGCGAACATCTGGGGCTCCCTGACTATGGGGCTGCTTCTGAATTTTCTCTCCCTGCGGGGATACCTGGGAAGCTATGATGACGCCTTTTTCGGCCTGATGCTCATCGTGATCATGCTGTTTTTCCCCGATGGACTGCTCACCAGGGAGACACTGGGAAATGCGGCGGGACTGATAAAAAGCCTGAAGCAGAGACTGGCCGGCAAAGACAAGGGCGTGCGTAAATGAAGCGATATGAAGCAAAAAATAAGGCAGAACTCTGAAAAATCATGAATATACTGGAAGTCAGCAATCTCAGCCGTTCCTTTGGAGGCCTCCGCGCCGTGGACGATGTGAGTTTTTCCGTGGAGAAAAACATGATCAAGGCCGTTATCGGTCCCAACGGCGCCGGTAAGACGACCCTTTTCAATCTCATCGCCGGTTCCCTGAAATCAGATTCAGGAAAGATACGCTTCAATGACCGGCAGATCGGGAAACTGCCTCCGTATAAAATCGCTTCCTGCGGTATAGCCAGGACATTCCAGAATATCAAACTCTATTCCCATATGACAGTCCTGGAAAATGTCATGGTGGGACGGCACGTGCGGAGCAGATCGGGTTTTTTCTCCGGTATGCTCTCACTTCCGTCCACGGTTAAAGAAGAGAAGGCCATCAGGCAAAAATCCATGGAGCTCCTGGAGATGCTGGAAATCGGCGATCTGGCTCAGCACGACGCCACAAGCCTTGCCTTTGGACAGCAGCGCACCGTTGAGTTCGCCCGCGCCCTGGCCATGGAGCCCGAATTGCTGCTTCTCGACGAGCCTGCGGCCGGACTCAATATCCATGAAACAGCCGGGATCGCCGGGACAATACAGCGCATACGTGACTGGGGCATAACCATTCTCATCATTGAACATGACATGTCGCTCATCATGGACATATCCGATGAAATCGTGGTGCTCAGTTCCGGGCGGAGAATCGCCCAGGGGACTCCCGAAGAGATACAGAAAAATGATGAAGTGATAAAGGTATACCTGGGAGAGGACAATGCTTAAAGTCAGGAACCTTCAGTCGGGATACGGCAAGCTCAGGGTGCTGAAGGGGATTTCCATGCACATCAACCCCGGTGAAATCGTCAGCATAATCGGTGCCAATGGAGCGGGTAAAACAACGCTGCTGCAGACTATTGCCGGTATCATAAAAACCAGGGATGGAGAGATCCTCTTTGAAGAGAGAAAACTGCATCAGGCTAGTCCGGAAAACATCGTCGCGGCGGGATGCTCTCTTGTTCCCGAAGGCCGCCAGGTCTTCAGCACCATGACCGTGCGGGAGAATCTCCTGCTGGGAGCTTACCCGCTGCGGAAAAAAAGGGAAGGACGCCTTATCCGTGAAGAGCTGGATAACGTATATTCCCTCTTTCCCCGTCTCCTGGAAAGAAAGGAGCAGCTGGCAGGAACGCTCTCCGGCGGCGAGCAGCAGATGCTGGCCATCGGGCGTGCTCTCATGGCCCGGCCGAAACTCATAATGCTCGATGAACCCTCCATGGGACTCGCTCCCCTCATCGTAAAGGATATTTTCAGCATCATCGTGAAGCTGAGAGAACGCGGAAACACCATACTGCTCGTGGAACAGAATGCCCGGGCCGCGCTTCATATCTCGGACCGGGGATATGTCATTGAAACGGGACAGATAATGCTGGAGGAATCGGCCGACGAACTGCTCAATAATAATGATGTGCAGAGAGCTTATCTCGGCAAGGATTATAAGAGCATCGGCGATGTCAATGGTAACAGGCCCGAGAGGCAGTAAGATAGGGAGGTACGCATGATTCATAATGAAAAATTTGAAAAGATGCCCCGCAGGGAACTGGAACAGCTGCAGACCGAAAGGCTCCAGAGCACTCTTAACAGGGTCTACCGCAACGTGGAGTTCTATCGAAAGAAGTTTGATGAATGTAAAATTGACATAGAAAAAATAACAGCCATCGATGATATCAAAAACCTTCCCTTTACCACCAAGGAAGACCTGAGAAACAGCTATCCCTACGGTATGTTCGCCGTGCCTCTCCGTGACATTGTGCGGATACATTCTTCGAGCGGTCGTACGGGGAAACCCATCGCTATCGGCTATACCCGCAATGACCTGAAAAACTGGTCGGAAATCGTCGCCAGGCTTCTCGTGGCAGCTGGTATCACCGAGCATGATTTTCTCCAGATCGCCTTTGACTACAGTATGTTCACCGGGGCTTTCGGGATTCATTATGGGGCGGAATCCCTGGGGGCATCGGTAATCCCCTCGTCATCGACCAGGAAGATCGGCGACCAGATTATGATCATGAGGGATTATAAAACCTCGGCTCTTCTCAGTACTCCAAGCTACGCCATCGATATTGCCAACAACCTGAAGGAGATGAACATCCATCCCGAGGAACTGAATCTTCGGCTCGGCATATTCGGCGCCGAAGCGTGGAGTGAAAAGATACGAGCCACCATCGAGGAAAAGCTGCATATATCGGCCTTTAATCATTACGGAATCAACGAGCTCGTTGGTCCCGGAACCTCGGGTGAGTGCAGTGAAAAGAACGGTCTGCATATCAACGAGGACCATTTCATCGTGGAAGTGATAGATCCCCATTCTCTTGAGCCTGTCAGTCCCGGCGGGGAAGGGGAACTGGTTTTTACCACCATCACCCGCGAAGGATTCCCTCTTATACGGTACAGGACCGGGGATCTTTCGTCTCTGATTGACGGACCCTGCGACTGCGGAAGGACCTTCGTAAGGATGAACCGCGTGGCTGCGCGCACCGATGATCTCATCGTGATCAAGGGAGTCAATGTGTTCCCGGCTCAGATAGAAGAGGTCCTTCTCAGGTCCGAGGGTGTCGCGCCCCATTTTCAGATCATCATCGAGAATGAAGATGGGATAGATACGATGGAAATCCTGATAGAGGTTTCGGACAGCCTTTTCAATGATGAGATAAAGCGGCTGATGGAAATGAAAAGCAGGATGTCTAAAATGCTGCTTACGGATATAGGTATTACGGCGCGTATTACCCTGGTCGAACAGGAGACATTCAGAAAAACCTCGGGCGGCAAACCCTACGTGGTCATTGACCGTCGTTAACAACCCCGGAATTCGTAAATCCCCTGAATAAAAAAAGCTCCCGGAGGTGACTCCGGGAGTGAATGTATTAATCAACCAGAATAATTATTAGAGGAATATGTTAAGCTTATTCAGGGGGATACATGGCTTCAATGGCGTCCTGGTACTTCGTTTCGATCACCCGGCGTTTGACCTTGAGTGAAGGGGTAAGCTCACCTGTATCCTGCGTCCATTCCGCGTCGAGAAGTGAAAACTTGCGTATCTGCTCGACACGGGCGAATTGTTTCGTGTATTTTTCGATCTCGGAACCTATGAGTCCGATGATTGATTTGTTTTTGACCAGGTCATTATAGTCGGTATAGCTGATGCCATTTCTCTTTGCCCACGTGGTAAGGCCCTCAAAAGCGGGGATGACCAGGGCAGAGAGATATTTCCGTCTGTCTCCTATAATAGCGACCTGCTCAATGTAGATTGATTCCTTGAGACTGTTTTCTATGTTCTGGGGCGAAATATTTTTTCCGCCGGCGGTGACGATGATGTCCTTGATGCGTCCCGTGATGGCCACGTATCCTTCATTGTCGATAACGGCCATGTCTCCGGTGCGGAACCATCCGTCTTTGGTGAAGGCCTCTTCCGTGGCCTTTTTGTTTTTATAATATCCCTGCATGACCTGGGGGCCCTTGATCAGCAGTTCTCCCTCGTCGGATATTTTCTCCTTTGTCTCGCTCAGGGCGGGGCCGATGGTTCCCGGCTTTATTTTCCAGGGAGTATTCACATTGGTTACCGGCGTTGTTTCCGTGAGACCGAATCCTTCGAGAATGCGCAGGCCCATACCGATGAAAAATTCCGCATCGGAGACGGACAGGGGCGCGCCGCCGGAGACTATGTATGAGATTTTGTCCATGCCCAGGGCTTCTTTTATTTTGGAATAGACCAATTTGTCAAAGAGATTGTACTGCAGGGCAAAGAGACCTTTTCTCTTCCAGCCGTTACATTCGTAGGGAAGGTTTTTTGCCGCGGTCTTCGTGGCCATTTTAAACATAAACTGCTTTGCGCTGGAGGCTTCGGGAAGCCGCGTCAGTATGGTGGAATGAATCTTTTCATACACGCGCGGCACGCTTACCATAAACGAAGGGCGTATGGCCTGCAGGTCCGCGAGGAGGGTTGAAAAATCCTCGGCGAAGGCAACGGAACATCCTGCGCACATGGGCATGTAATATCCTGCTGTCCTCTCAAAGGAATGGGAAAGGGGCAGCAGGGAAAGAAGCCGGTGCCCGTCGTGAATATATTCCTTGAAGTCGTTGAGAATCTGGCGGACGTCGGAGATGAAGTTGTCATGGGAGAGCATGACTCCCTTGGGGTTTCCCGTTGTCCCCGAAGTGTACATTATGGTGGCCAGATCCTTCGGCTTTACCGCTTTGAGCCTTTTTTCGAAATCTCCTTTTTTATTGTATGCTTCACCGCTTTTCATGGCATCGGCAAAGGTGGCGACTTCGCGTTTCTTTATCTGGACGTCGTCAAAAACAACGATCTTTTTCAGTTTTGGCAGTTTCTTTTTCGCCTTCAGGGTTTTTTCCATCTGGTCTTCCGAACCGCAGAAACATATGATGGCTCCTGAATGATCTATGACGTAATGGGTTTCTTCAACGGAATTGGTGGAATAAATAGGGACATTGATGGCTCCTATGGAAAGGATCGCCAGGTCGGCAATCCACCACTCGGGCCGGTTAGCCGAAAAAACGGCGACCCGGTCTCCTTTTTTTACTCCCAGTGAAAGGAGATACCATCCAATTTTATGGACCATATCATTCATGGCGCTCCAGGACAGGTCCCGATATTTTTTATCTATACTGTCCTTATACTGAACACAGACTCTGTTCCCGTATTTTTGCGCCTGACTCTGAAACACGACAGGAATTGTCGTATTTTTTAAATCCTGCAAAGACATATGATGCTCCTCTGTATATTGATTTATGAGAAAAACAAAGCCTTCCAGTGACTCCGTTAACAAGTAATAATCAGGGTGAAAAAAAATCAATTAAAAAACCGGCTGGTCAGTATTTTTTATTAAACCTCATATCGAATTGGAAAGACAATACGATGAAATATATACATTTTCCAGCGCCTGTCTTCGACTGCGATGATAATAATTTCTGCAGTGCGGGATCATAATGCCGATACTATAAGACAGGGAAAATTCCATCCATGGCATTCCCCTGCTTCAATACAAATTAAGATGCGTATAATGCATCGGTGAGGGTATACGATGAAATGTGGCATGTGCTTCTTGATGATGATATCCCTGGCGGGCTCTCAGGTTTATGCGGGGCAACTCAGGTGGAATATTCCCCGGAATGAACGGCTGGAGATTGTGCGAACCGCCAGAGTCGATTATTACATCAATGCCCGGTTGCACCGCACTCATGAGGAACGCAATATTATCGATCTCACCTGCTATGAGCAGGACAGGGACGCCAGCAGAGTGAAGGGTGTTTTTACCGTTTTTCAACGCGAATCGGGTGAGACCGTTTTCACCGTAAGAGAACAGTACAATGCCGATTTTTCCATTACGCCGATGGGGAGGTTCATCGTTGATGCAAAATCCTATATGCCCAATCTTCGCCACGTGCCGTCCTTTCCCGACAGAGAAATAAGCACCGGTGATACATGGACTGCACCGGGTGAACTGGTGTTGAACAATTTTTCCCGGGCCTTCAAGCTGATTTTTCCCGTTGAATATGTTTTTTCCGGAGTGGAGAAAATGGCGGGGAGCGAGATAGCAATCATTAAATATAAGTACGTTATCGACATGGATCTCCGGGGGAGTAAATATCCTCCCGATTTTCCCGTAAAGATAACGGGACGAAACGACGGTGTCATTCGCTGGGACATGACGCAGGGCACGCCCGTGGAATACCGGGACAAGTACCGCATTGTTTTCGCCTTTGGAACCGGGCAGACCGGATTAAGCACCCATGAATTCCGCATGAATATCGACAGTACCAATAAGCTCTATGCCGCAGTCACTGAAAAAGAAAAGGAGAAGGCCAGAGAGGAGATACGGAAGGTCCTGCCCGGTAACAGCGGTATCGATGTGGATACGGAAAAAAGAGGGCTTGTGCTCCGCATGGGCGAAGTGCTTTTCGATTTTGATTCCTCTGCCATCCGCGCCGATACAAAAGCAACCCTGGAAAAAGTGACAGCCCTTCTCCGGGAAAAGTATCCGGACAGGGAAATCATTGTCGAGGGGCATACCGATGATACGGGCAGTTACAATTACAACCAGAATCTTTCGAAGGAGCGGGCCCGCACCGTGGCTGAATACCTGAAACTCCGTATGGGTCATGACAAGTTTTCATACCGGGGGTTCGGGTCCGACCGGCCCATGGCCGGCAACGATACAAAAGAGGGACGGCGGAAAAACCGCCGTGTTGAGATAATTATCAAGCTCCATTAATCGGGCCTGCGGCCAGGCGGAAATTACGGCTTGATCACATCCACCAGGGTGAGATCGTTTTTATTCAGGACCATTATCTGCTTGTCGTAGCGGTTGATATAGATGTAATCGCCGAAAAAGCTGATAAAGGTGTCTTCATTTATCCATTCGCCGGAGCGGGCCACTATCTTGAAATTGAGGTCATATTTGCCCAGGTAGTAGCGACCGCTTTCTACCATAATGGCGTAGACGTGGTCATCGCGGATCTCGATAAAACTCCGCCAGAATACATCATCATCGCCGGAACTGACGGGTTTCAGGGTTTTGCGGTCGATGAGGGTCAGCCGGTGCCCGGACTGGTGGTTGCCCAGGTGTGTTATCACCACAATGCCCTTGGAAAATATATCGTACCGGCGGCCGCAAATATTGTCGATGGGTGATTTAAATACGATTTTTCGCGAGGCCGGATCTATCATGTACAGCTCATTGTTGTAGTGGCCCCCCTGCAGGTATTCCTTCACTTTCAGGTAGTAAAGCATTGAATCGTAGATATTTTCATCAAGGGCTTTTTCCCTGAGCTTGTTCTCGCGCAGATCAAGTTCCTCTTCGCGTTTATTCAGCTCCGTTTCCTTCTGTTCGAGTATTTTTTTCTCGTCACCGGTGCGTATTTTTGTTTTACCGTCACCGTCTTTTTCCAGTTCCTTTTTTTCTTCGGCGACTATCTTTTTCTTATCTTCAAGCTCCCTGTCTTTCCGTTCGGCCGAATCTTTTTTCTTTTTCAGTTCTTCCTTTTTCTCCCGGATATTGTCCTCATCGGCCTTTCTTTTCTGTTCCTCTTTTTCCAGGCGATTCCGGTCTTCATCGAGTTTTCTTTCTTTTTCTTTTATCGTTTCCTCTTTCTTTCTTTTTTCACCGCTTTCCGGCTGTGATTTCAGTTCATCCTTTTCTTTGCGCAGTAATTCCTTTTTGTTTTCCAGTTCCTTTTTCTGCCGTTCGTTCTCATCCTTGTTTTTTTGAATCTTTTTTTCTTCCGTGTTTAATATTTTTTCCTTTTCCGCAATGAGGATTTTTTCATTTTTCAGCTTTGTCGTTTCCTCGTCAATGTCGCGTTTTTTCAGCTCGTGGAGATCTTTTCTTTCATCGATGCTGCTTTCATCTTTGCGTACCTGGTCATTGACCTTCCTGTCGGAAATAGTGAAGGGGTCGATCTTGCCCGGTTCCTCCGTGCCGGTTCCCGTCAGGGGGATGATGAGCTTCGTTGCGCCGGGCCAGCGGGAGTAATGTGTTGCTATTCCGGCGTTTTTTGCGTTTATGTGTTTCATCATGAGGCTTTTGTATTTTTCCTGGAAATAGTCCACGTTGCCGCGGTAAACGGCGTTATAGTAGGATATAAAGAGGGCCAGGGCCCGGGCCTCGTCACGGGAATACCCGTACATCTCCGTCAGGTAGGCCGCGGTAATCCTTCTCACATTGCTGATATGCCCGATTTTTGCATTGCGGTCAATGGAGATGATGTCGGCCTGGAATTTGTCGGGCTCTTCAGCGGAAAGAATGCGGATGACGGAATATTTTCCATAGAAGCCGTAAGGCGTATTGGGGCCCGCTTTTTTTACGCCGCGTCCCAGCTGCAGTCCTATCTCCTCAATGGCCCTGATGGAATCTTTTTTTCTATACGTGCCTTTGTAGTTGGTAAAGGTGACCTTCCTGGTTTTTATCTCTTCCCTGTCAACCTCCAGCGGCCGGGTAATGGAAGGATGGAAGATATGCAGCATGGTAATTATGAGGGCGGCAGAAACGGGCTTTCGCATGCGGGGCCTCCTGTGCATTACAGGATAAAGTATTTTTCACCGTATGCAAGCCAAAAATATAATTCCGGCTGAATAATCATAAATTTCCTGACAGTCAATAAGTTATTGACAAGTATAATGAATGTATTTACTGAAAAAAGTATAGTGCAACGAGTTTTCACCTGAAATATTATTAATACGTGATAGAAGGATCGGCCATGTACTGGAATAAGGATATTGAAGCCATCGATAGAAAAAGCCTGGAGCAGCTCCAGTTCCGGAAGCTGAAGACGGCACTGGAGTCCGCCCGCAGGACTTCATATTATAAAAAGATATTTGACGATAGCAATATCGACATCGACAGAATAACGAGCCTGGACCATCTCCGGGATTTGCCGTTTACATCGAAGCTCGATCTCCGGTACAGCTATCCCGATGGGATGGTGTCCGTTCCCCGGAGCGATATCGTGCGCATGCACGCCTCATCGGGCACCACGGGGAAATCAACGGTCATATTTTATACGCAGAAGGACATAAGCGACTGGGCCGACCTGGTGGCCCGATGTATGATGGCCACGGGAACGACCCGCGACGATGTTTTTCAGAATATGATGGGATACGGGCTCTTTACGGGAGGCCTGGGGCTTCATTACGGCGCGGAAAGGCTGGGATGCATGGTCATCCCCTCGTCGACGGGAAACAGTCTCAAGCAGATTCAGCTGATACAGGATTTTCAGACCTCGGTAATCCATATAACACCCAGTTATGCCCTTCACCTCGTGGAGGTCATCCTGGAGCACGGTATCGATCCCCATGACCTGTCCATACGAAAGGCATACCTGGGGGCGGAACCCTATTCCGAGGGAGTGAAGGAAAAGATACAGCAGCAGTGGGGCCTTGAAGCCTATAATTCCTACGGGATGTCGGAAATGAACGGTCCCGGCGTCGCCTTTGAATGTATCCATAAAAACGGCATGCACCTCTGGGAGGATTTCTATATCATGGAAATCATCGATCCCGATACGGAGGAGGCTCTCCCCGACGGCGAGGAAGGGGAACTGGTCCTGACCCATGTGAATCGTGAGGCCATGCCTATCATTCGGTACCGGACCCGGGATCTCACCAGGATCATACCTGAGCCCTGTCCCTGCGGCAGAACGCACCGCAGGATATCGCGCATAAAGGGAAGAACAGATGACATGCTCATTGTCGGCGGTGTCAATGTATTCCCCTCGCAGATAGAGACCGTGCTGATGAAGATACCCGAGGTGGGGAATAATTACCAGATCGTACTTGACCGCAAGAACAACCTGGACAGGATGCACATCAAGGTGGAACTCTATTCCAAGATGTTTCACGGTGATCTGAAGGGACTGAAAAGCCTCTCGGCGAAAATAACCGAAGAGCTGCGCGCTCTCATTACGATAAATCCCCTCGTGGAGCTTCTTGAACCGGGATCATTGCCGCCAAGCACGGGGAAGGCCGTTCGTGTCATAGATAACAGGGAAATATAATGCCGCATAAAGAGGGAGGATGCATATGCCGAAACAGATATCCGTTTTTGCTGAAAACAAACCGGGAAAGATAAAAAAAATAACCATTGTTCTGGAAAAGAGGAACATCAATATCAGGGCTATCACCATTTCCGATTCCGGGGATTACGGCATAATAAAGCTCCTGGTGGACAAACCCCTGGAGTGCTGCGAGGCCCTCATGGAAGAGGGTTTTGCCGCCACGCTGAAAGATATCGTGGCGGTAAAGATCGACGATACGCCCGGTTCGCTCCGCAGGGCCTCATCGGTACTGGCCGATAATGATGTCAATGTTGATGATGCCTATGGGTTTATCCTTCAGGGAACCAAAGAAGCCGTTTTTGTTTTCCAGGTGGAAAATGTACAGCGGACTGAAAACATTCTGAAGGATCAGGGCTATGACGTGCTCACCGACAATGAATTATACCTGATCTGAACAGCCTCAAAGTGAAACGATTGCCGGTTATCCATGCTCTCGAACCGGCAAAAAAACAAAAAAAATAATACTTTCCACTAGAAATAGTTGACAATGACAAATAATATTTGTATTTTATATTTAAGAAATTTAAAATATATTTAAATAATAAATAACAGGATGTACGGCACCGGTCCTGAAAGCAGGCGGCAAATGATCCTGAAAAAATTGATTAAGGAAGGGGATTTTATTATGGAACACTTGAACGTTGAAACTTTTAAAGAAAAAATCTTTGATTTTGAAACGAAGAAAGAATGGGAATTTGCCGGGGACCTTCCGGCGGTTATTGACTTCTATGCTGACTGGTGCGGTCCCTGTAAAATGGTGGCTCCCGTACTGGAAGAACTTTCCCGGGAGTATGAGGGAAAGGTGAATATTTACAAGGTAAATACGGAACAGGAGAGAGATCTGGCTGCTGCCTTTGGAATATCAAGCATTCCCAGCATACTTTTCATTCCCATGAATGACAAGCCCCAGATGGCGGCAGGAGCGCTTCCGAAACAGACTTTTGTCGAGGTTTTTCGTGATGTGCTGAAAGTGCAGTAAATGTATAATTATTATATAGAGGCTGCCCCTTTTTCGCGGGGTAGCCGATTATTTCTTCTCCCGTTATCCTTAATTACTTAAAAATAAAAACTGCTTGACTGATTCCCGATTAAAATTTGTATTGAAAATTCTGTGTGCGTTTCAGCATGGTTACCCTTGACAATATCCTGTACATTGTATATTAGGTAAAAAACATCTTAAAAGGTGTTAATTAAGGAAGGTATATCTCAATGTCAAAAGAGAAGATTTTTTGTTCCAACTGTCAGCATTGTATTGTCATCAGGCAGTACGAATCAGAGCCCGACAGGTACGTTCTCAGGGTCAAATGCCTGAAGAAAAAATGGGTTAAACGGTCCGGTGAGGAAAAACTCTACAAGTATTTTACCGTGGCGCGCCGTATTATGGAAGATTGTGAGTATTATGCCCCATCGGGAGAGCTTTTCCCTTACATCAAAAACCTGAGAAAAGAACTGCCTATTAAAGATGAGATCTATTCTACTAAGGAAGCCTAATGATTTTTTCCAGCTTTCGGGGAGGCATTCATCCTCCTGAAAACAAACATATAACCGAGGGGATGGCTTTTTCCAATCTGGTCATCCCGAAAACCTGTTATATCCCGATGCAGCAGCATATCGGGGCCCCGGCCAGACCGATTGTGAAGGTGGGGGATATTGTTGAAGAAGGACAGCTCATCGGTGAAGCAACGGGATTTGTCAGCGCCAATGTACACGCATCGGTGCCGGGAAAGGTCGTTGATATCACCGAAACCCTGACGGTCTACCAGAAACAGCCCACGGTTATAATCGAGGCTGAGGGCGCCTTCACTTCTTCTCATGCTCTCCGCGACGACAGAAAAATTGAGGATATCACGGCAGAAGAAATTTTCGTGAAGATCCGCAGTGCCGGCATCGTGGGCCTGGGCGGCGCAGCTTTCCCCACGTCGGTTAAACTTTCGCCGCCTTCGGAAACGGCGATCGATACGCTGATCGTCAACGGAGCTGAATGTGAGCCTTATCTTACCGTCGATGATATGCTCATGCATACCTTCCCCCGTCAGATAATCGAGGGAATTCAGATAACACTGAAAGCCCTGGGAATCAAAAAGGCCATTGTGGGCGTGGAAAATAATAAAATCGGCGCGGTAAAGGCGCTTCAGAAGGTCCTGCAGGAAGTGAAACCCCGGGAAGACATCAGCGTCAAGGCGCTTCGGACCAAGTATCCCCAGGGAGCGGAAAAACAGCTCATCTATACTCTCACGGGAAAGGAAGTGCCCTCGCGCGGACTGCCCATGGATGTGGGTATTGTAGTTCAGAATATAGGCACCGTTTTTGCAATCCGCGAGGCGGTTCTTTTTGATAAACCTCTTTTTGAACGGTATATCACCGTATCGGGAAAGATGATTAATAAACCAGGCAATTACAAGGTCCGCATAGGCACCAGGATATCCGAAATCGTTGAGGATTGCGGCGGCCTGAAGGGAGACCCGGCGAAAATTATCATCGGCGGTCCCATGTGCGGTCTCAGTGTGCATTCCATGGATATACCCGTGGTAAAAGGTACCTCAGGCATATTATTTCTCTCGCGCGATGAGGTGAATGCGGGTGATTTTTCACCATGTATCCGATGCGGGAAATGTGTCGCGGCCTGTCCCATGGGTCTTCTGCCCTGTGATCTGGGCACGGCTGTGGAGAATAACAGGTTTGACCTGGCGAACAATCTGAATCCATCGGATTGTATTATGTGCGGTTCATGTTCCTACAGCTGTCCGGCGAATAGACCTCTCAGTCATTTCATCAAGCTGGCCCAGGAACGCATCAAACAAAAAAAATAGTAATGGTACCGGTATGTCTGAGAATGGAAACAAAGGATCTAATGCCCTACTTGCGGTTTCAAGTCCTCCTCATATACGTGTCATAAATTCCATTCCCTCGATAATGTGGACGGTCGTCATTGCCCTTCTTCCCGCCATGGCTTTTTCTGTTTATTCATTCGGTCTCAGGGCGGCCCTGGTTCTTGTAACCGGTGCCGTGTCCGCTGTCATTGCCGAGGCCATCATGCAGTTTCTGCTGAAAAAGCCCGTTACGGTGAAAGATGGTTCTGCCGTTATTACGGGAATTCTTGTGGCTATGAATGTGCCTCCCCAGGCCCCGTTATGGATGGTGTCCATCGGTTCTTTTTTCGCTGTTATCATTGTAAAACAGCTTTTCGGCGGCCTGGGATTCAATATTTTCAACCCGGCCCTGGCGGCACGGGCTTTTATGCTGGCCTCCTGGCCGGTGCAGATGACCACGGGGTGGCACACCTTTCAGGGCGTCAGTGTCCTGGCTGGGAATGTGCAGAACACCATGGGGCTTCCTGAAAAGGCCTTTGATGCGCTTACGCAGGCCACACCGCTCGCCGCCTTTAAGGAAGGGGCAAAACTTCTCGGTGAATATAATATCACTATCCAGCAGCTCAGTGACTTCCTTTTTTCACCGCAAATGCTCAAAACACATTTCATGGGCAACATGGGCGGCTGTATCGGGGAAACGTCGGCCATGCTTCTGCTTCTCGGCGGTATATTTATGCTTTATCGAAAAGTGATCACCTGGCATGTGCCGGTGTCCTTTATCGGCACCGTGGGTATTCTGACCCTGGCCTATTATAATCTGATCGGCTATCCGTCGCCGCACATGGTGGCCCTGTCCAATATCCTGTCGGGAGGACTTTTTCTCGGGGCCTTTTTTATGGCCACGGACATGGTGACCTCGCCGGTGACGGGAAAGGGCATGCTGCTTTTTGGCATAGGCTGCGGTATAATTACATTCGTCATCAGAATCTGGGGCGGGTATCCCGAGGGAGTATCCTACTCCATACTCCTGATGAACGCATTGGTGCCGCTTATAGACCGGTTTCTGAAACCGAAGCTTTTCGGAACATGAATTGCATGGTAAAGAGCACCTGTCGGGAATATTTTTTTCGGGGTGTTTTTTTTAAGGATATTAATGTGTATGAACACGTGATGGAATAAAAAGAGTAATTATGATGAATACTATTATCAAACCCACATTAATTCTTACGGCTGTCGCCTTCACTGCTGCATTCGTGCTGTCGCATGTAGAGAAAATTACCTATCCAAATATTTTAAAGCAGAAAAAAGAAAAGCAGGATAAGGCCCTCCTTCTCATATTGCCCGGCTATAAGATTATTAAAGAAAATAAAACCGAAATAGACCACGCGGAATTTCATTACTGGATCGGGGAAAAGGAAGTTGAAGGAAAACCGGTCAAGGCATACGCCTTTATCGCCGCCAGTGCGGGATACGGCGGTCCCGTAGAATCCATCGTGGGTGTAGATGAGCATAACAGGATACTGGGAATCTCCATCCTGAACCAGACCGAGACGCCGGGCCTGGGAGCACGCTGTATGGAAATTGCCAGCCAGAATACGCTATTCGGCAAGCTGATGGGAGTTGAAAATGGTGATGACGGGAATTTATCACCCTGGTTCCAGGAGCAATTTTCCGGTCTGAGCCTGGACAGCGGCATTAATATTCTGAAAAAGGGAGACTGGTCTCCGGCAATGAAGAACGAGCTCATGGAGCGTAATGCCATAACATCGATCACCGGCGCCACTATTACGGGCCGGGCCGTCATCAGGAGTCTTGATTCGGGTTTTATAAAACTGCAGAAGGCCTTGTCGGTGGAATTGAACAGTGCGGGGGGGCAGAAATGAATTACTGGTCGGAGTTTAAAAAGGGCATATGGGCAAAAAATCCCATTCTGGTCATCGGTATCGGTATGTGTCCCACCCTGGCCGTATCAACGTCGGTTTCCAATGCCTTCTGGATGACCCTTGCCACAACTTTTGTCCTTACGGGTTCCAACCTGATTGTTTCCCTCGTGAAAGGATTTGTCCCGGATCATATACGGATGCCTATTTTTATCAGTATTATCGCCACCTTTGTGACCGTTGTGGAGCTGATGCTCAATGCTTTTCAGCCCGGCGTGTTCAAGGCCCTGGGCATATTCATTCCCCTCATCGTGGTAAACTGTATTATCCTGGGAAGAGCCGAAGAATTTGCGTCGAAAAACGGTATTATAACTTCCATGCTCGATGGCCTGGGTATGGGGCTGGGCTTTGGTCTGACACTTTCCGCCCTGGCCTTTGTCAGGGAAAGCCTGGGAGCCAATAAACTCTTCGGCCTCACTCTCATACCGGGCATGCAGCCGTCTACGGCCATGATCCTCGCGCCGGGAGCATTTTTCACATTGGGGCTCATGCTCTGGGGTATGAACGTCATCAATTCTCGCAAGGGGTAATGCAATGGAAATAAAAATTCTCCTCGGAATACTCATCAGCACGATTTTTATAAATAACTATGTCCTCTCCCAGATGCTGGGACTCTGCCCCTTTCTCGGTGTATCGAAAAAGCTTGATTCAGCCCTGGGTATGGGGCTGGCCGTTATATTCGTCATGGTTATGGCGTCATTCTTCACGTATCTCATATACAAGTTCATTCTGATTCCCTATGATATCGTGTATCTCAGTACAATATCGTTCATCCTGGTCATTGCCGCGCTCGTGCAGCTTGTCGAGATGGTCATCCAGAAGGTGTCGCCGTCCCTGTATCAGGCCCTGGGAATTTTCCTTCCCCTGATTACGACCAACTGCGCCGTGTTAGGCGTAGCCTTGCTTAATATCAATTCGGGATTTATAACATCAAAAATGGGTCTCCTGGAATCTATGGTGCAGGGACTGGGAGCCGGACTTGGATTCACCCTGGCGCTGCTTCTCATGGCGGGGATTCGGGAACGCCTTGAGCTTGCCGATATCCCCAAAAATCTTAAAGGGCTTCCCATCACTTTTATTACGGCGGGGCTTCTGGCTCTGGCCTTTCTCGGTTTTTCAGGAATGAAAATTTAAGTATCGCCGGGATGACAGCGCACCCGGCGTCTATTTACAGGACTGGTGTTATGATATGGAAATAAACAAACCGGAAGTGAAACTTCTTGCAGTCACTCCCAATGCGGAAAAGCTCATCGAGGAGGCGGGCAGAACCTGTTACCTTTCCCTGGACCGAATTACGGAAAACAGTTCCGATAATTTTATCCAGGCCGCCATTCGCCGCGGGCACCTCAGTATCATAGAACATGCGAGCGCCACATTCAGAATACTGGGGGCGTCACGTGCCTTCACCCATCAGCTGGTGCGGCACCGCCTGGCCAGCTATTCACAGCAGTCCCAGCGCTATGTCGATGAATCGGAATTCAACTATGTCATCCCGCCGTCGATCATGGAGAACGACGAGGCTGCCCGCATATTCCGCGAGTATATCGAAACATCGCGGAAGACCTATGAAATGCTGCGGGAAGCGGGAGCAAAAAAAGAAGATGCCCGCTTTGTCCTCCCCAACGCCCTGGAAAGCCAGATAGTTTTTTCAGCCAATTTCCGTGAATTCAGAACTATTTTCTCTCTGCGGCTCGAAAAGGCGGCGCAGTGGGAGATACGCCGTGTGTGCCTTGAAATGCTGAAGGCTCTGCAGAAGGAGGCCCCATCCATTTTTGGTGATTTTATCATAAATGAAGAGGAATGGACCGCTCGTTCGCATTATAAATAAAAAACGGATTTTTATGGTGTATGATAAATAAAAAGGCGGCCTGCAGGGCCGCCTTCTGTATTATTAAGGGAGATTATTTCTTTTTTATTTCAGGGCGATGTTCATCTCAAGCTGGCCCATGGGGCTGTAGAGGTTGATACCCAGAGTGGTTTGTTTTATCATGGTTATGGTAAAATTCTTCCCTTCCACAACAGTCGGAGTGGTAATTTCGATACTTTTACCCGTGGTGGCGAAGAGGTTCATGGCGTTACCCGTGATCATGTTGGCGAGCTCGCCGATGATGTCCTTGTACTCCTGCTTTATCTGTTCCTCGGAAAGTCCCGGGGCCAGGATATCGGATATTTTTTTTACCATGTTAAATTCCATGCTGTAGACAACCTCGCCGGTCACGGCACCGGTGATACCGATGATAATGGCAATATCCATGGCTGGAGACGGGCTTTCCTTAATTACCAGCTTGCCCCTTCGGAGGTCCACGTTGAGGATTGATTTAAAAACCGCGCTTGCCGCTTCAAGAAAAGGATTAACATATTCAGCATTTATATTCATCGGCCTTGCAATTCTCCTTGTATGGGTGAATATCGTATGTTTGTATCAGTTGTACTATATTACAGAGAAATATCAATCAGTTTTTAAATTTTTTATTATTTTTGATTCTTCATTGAGTTTCTGCATCAGGTTCATCGAAATGGCATTCAGCCGTTCATATTGCATGCGCTTCTTAATTGAATCAAGTTCTTTATCATCGGGTTCCGATTTAGGAATTTCGCTCATGATGGGGGTGAAGATAAACAGGCCCGAAGGCGTTTTGATGACCTGGGAAGCTGATCCTTTTTTGAGGATGAGACAGCTGTCCCGGAATACCGGTGAATTTGCCAGGAGAGTCAGGGGTTTTCCGTCTTTTTTTGAGTCCTGGGGCTGTTCACCTATTTTAAACACCGTGGAAAGTCCCTGCTGGCCCTGCAGTATGGCCGCTGCCGCGGCAAAAGATCCGTTATTTGCCGCCAGGGCATTTATTCTCTCTATTATGCTATCTTCAACGGCTTCCAGTTTCCGTTTTTCCAGCTTGGCTTTGATTCTGTTTTTATCGGTTTTAGGGTCTTTCAGTTCTGCAGTACTTATTTTCATTTCCCGGGATATTTCCTCTTCTGATACGTTCAATGCCCGGGCATATTGTTTTTTCAGGTCCGCTGTTGCCAGGAAGGCATACTGAATCTGGAGTTTTGATTTGTCGGCTATGTATTCCGCCCGTGCATCATCATTGGGTATGGCAAGACCCATGCCGATCTGGCGGTAAAAACTGCTCTTTGTCATGTCATTTTTAATCAATTTATAGAACTCCGTGAAGCTCAGGCGGTTCTGTTCAAGAATGAGCTTGAAGCGCTCAGGACTGTATTTGCCCGTTGCAGGATCTTTAAAATCATCCATCTCTTTAATGGTACGCATGATATACTCATCGGTAGAGGTAAAGCCCAGTTTTTCAGCATACTGCAGAAGAAGCACTTCCGCTATGAAATTATTCAGAATCATGTCTTCCATTTCCTTGCTGCGGAGGTTGCGGAACCTCGTATCGCGGTATCGCAGGAAATCGAGGACATGTACTTTTTTCCCGTTGACCGTGGCGACGATGGTAGTATCGAGTCCGATCCGTGAGAGAAAATCGGGCATTCCAAAGGAAATAATAATGATGAGGAGGAAAAAACCGATTACGGTATAACCTACGAAACGAACAATGGGCGATCTGGAATCAAACATGCCTTACCTTCTCCGGCTATAATAATATTTACATCTGCTGTAATGCGTCGAGGAGTATGAACTGAGAATTCCATTTTAACGGAATACTCATGTCAATCAATAAATACCTGTACAATAATAATTATTTATGGGGTCTCCATGGCAATCAATAAAATAATAACTGGTCCTGTGCCCTATTTCTCCGGCATCTCTGCTTCATCAATGAGCATGACGGGAATTCCGTCCTTGACGGGATATTTTCTGCCGCACTCCGTACAGATGATTTTTTCATTTCTTGCGTCGTATTCAACATCACCCTTGCAGGCTGGACAGGCTAAGATATCGAGAAGCTTTGTGTCGATCATTGAATTCCTCCTGGTATTTTTACAGTTCAACCGGAAATAATTGTCTCATTCTGGCTTTTTTGCCGGCCTGACGTCAATCAAAATAGGGGAGAAGTGGGAAAATATTGACAGGAAAATCAATGGGGTGTAGATTTGCCGCGGTATGCCATTTGTCAAAATAATGTTATGTTCTCTCCTTCTGTTTCCGGCCTGCAATATGGGAAACATGTTCATGGAGTATGAAAAACTTCCCGTTTCCATAAACCAGGGGATTGTGGACCTGCGATCTCTTGATCTGGTAAAGAGCGGATATGTGCGGCTTTCCGGAGATGCGGAATTTTACTGGAACCGGCTTTTTTCCCCGGAGGATTTCAGGAGAGGAAATATTGATGAGACACCCCGGTTTCTACGAATACCGGCAGGCTGGAACAGTGTGCACCATAACGGTGATACCCTTCCGGCAACGGGCTTTGGGACGTATCGTTTTATTGTGAAGACCAATTATTCCGGGGACATGGCACTTGTTATAGGCAGTCCGAACAGCGCATACCGGCTGTGGATCAATGACATTTTAGTCGGATCTGCCGGGTCCGTGGGTATTACCGCAGTCGATTCAATACCGGCAAAATATTCCCGGGTTCATGATTTTACCTCATCGGGAGGAGATCTGGCCGTTACAGTGCAGGTATGCAATTACAGCTATTACCAGGGCGGCATGACCGAGCTTATCTTTTTCGGATTGAAAGGACCGCTGCATGATCGGCAGATCAGGCGCATGTCACTCGATCTGTTTTTATTCGGAGTCTTTCTTGTCATTGCCCTTTTCAATCTGGCGGTTTTTGTTATCCGGCGGAAGGAAATGGCGCCCCTGTGGTTTGCTCTCTTTGCAATTTTGATTGCCGCCAGGGTGCTGCTTACCAATGAGGTCTATCTTTCCTTCCTGTATCCTGATATCAGCTATGAGCTGATCCGCAGGATCGAGTTTATAACAGTAGCCCTGGGTATTGTGTTTTTTCTTGAATTTTTATCCAATCTCTTCCCTGAAGACATACACCGTTATGTGAATAAACTGTTTTATGCCGTGGCAGGCATATATTCTCTGATGATTCTGGTGACACCGTCTCTTACATTCAGTCGTTTCCTTCCTTACTATCATCTGGCCTATCTTGTGGGAGGACTCTATGTAACCTATATTTACCTGCGGGCCTTCATTAAAAGGAGGAGTGGGGCATCAATTTCCATGACGGGTTTTGCCATTCTCTTTCTGACGGTTGTCAACGATATCCTCGCGGCGAATTATATTATCCAGACTTATCTTATGATACAGATCGGGTTTCTTTTTTTCATCGTCGCCCAGTCAATGAGTCTCACCATGCGTTTTTCCCGGGCCTTTTCCCGGGTCGAGGGCATGTCGGAAAGCCTGGAGAAAAAGGTCAGGGAGCGCACACGGGAACTGGAACAGGAGAGGAACCGGTTTAAAAAAAGAAACGAACTGCTGGAGAAAGAACTCACTCTGGCCAGAAAAATCCAGCAGCAGCTGATACCTCATCCATGGCCCACGAGTTATATCGCCTCCCTGTATAAGCCCATGGAACAGGTCGGCGGGGACTTCTATGATTTTCTTAAATTCAGGAGCAGTGACCGCATCGGTATATTCTTAAGCGATGTCTCGGGTCACGGTGTACCGGCGGCCTTTATCACCTCCATGGTGAAAACTATCATTCTCCAGTCCGGACCCAGGAGGGAAGACCCGGCCCTGCTCCTCACTTATCTGAATGACCTCCTTATCAATCAGACCGGAGAAAATTTCATTACGGCCTTCTACGGCATATATGACCCGGCCACCCGCGTGATACTGTTTGCCAATGCCGGTCACCATGCGCCGTTTATTATTACTGATAATGCCATTAGACAGCTGAACGGCAAAAGGAGCATGCCCCTGGCCATTGTTGATAACGGCTCGCTGGAAAAAATGAACAAACGTTATTGTAATAATGAAGCAGTCCTTGAGAAAAACAGCAAAGTTCTTTTCTATACCGATGGTCTCACGGAAACGACACGGTGCAATGATACCAGTGTGTATTTTGATGATGAAGTGCTGGAGGAAGTGTTACTGCGTCAGAGGGGCGAACACTGCAGAGATTTTGTCGACAATATCATGAAAGACCTGGTGCAGTTTCGGGGGAGTGAGAGCTTCGAGGATGATATCTGTCTTATCTGTCTCGATGTGCAATGAGCAAAAAAAAGCCCCAGTGCAACTAACGCAGAGGGGGCAAGGAAGTTTAATGTGTAAAATGATATTATATGTATCGGCAATACATTGAATTTCTTTAAAAAAATTTTTTCACTGTGGTTATTTTTATCAACAGGTACACAGGGGAAAAGCGGCGAATTTTTCCAAAGATGAAATCAGGTGTTTTGTATGCGATGGCCGCTTACCTGGTTGTTCCAGCCGCACGATGAGCAACGAAAATCCCCATGATATTTTTCTATTCCCGGCGAAATCTCCTGAATCTTTACCATGACAAGCGATTCACAGGTTGGACATCTTTTTGCGATCAATTCATATCCCTCGTTCTTGTGTGATGGTACCATATAAATCTCCTAAAATAAGAGTGAGTTGTCACTCATTATTGATGTATTCTTTTCCACTGTCAATAAAAATATGTGAAAATCAGATATAAAATAACTGTTTATTCTGTTGAGGGTAAAAAGCGCTGTTTAACGGCAGTGCAGGCGGTTCTGTTGTGTCGGGCTGATCCAGGTGCATTCAGAACATTTATAATCGCTGTAATATGGTTCCCCGGGGATTTCCGGCTGGATTCGAGCCATAACCAGGGAATTACAACTGGGACAGCGTTTCGCCACAAGCTCGAAATGCTCTTCATTTATTGATTTCATAATACCCTCCTCTGAAGTTGTTAATCTAAAACAGTACATATTCATAATATCGTCGGTTTTGTCAATGGATAAAACAATTTAATGCATATTATTGAACAAAAATATCAAATTGACTGAAAAATAAACATACGGTCATCCCGGTCGGGAAGATTACGGGTTTCTGTATGGGCTCTGACCCCCGGAACAGTTACGAAATAATTAATATCCCCGGATTTTTTAACTTTACCGGAAATTAATACTTGAAATTATGTCCCTTTGGTGCAAGAACGTGGTAGCCACGGGAATTCTCATGGACCCTGCTTCAAGTGTAAAACGCAATGTGCCGAAAAACCTTTCGAGGGGATCCGGGTCTTTTTAAGCATGGCATCCATTGATGCCGGAGGAACAGAAAACTGACATGGAATTCATACATTTACATAACCACTCCGATTATTCCCTCCTGGACGGGGCTATTACCGTGGGAAAGCTGGTCAAGAAGGCCATTGATCTGGGTATGCCGGCCATTGCCCTCACGGACCATGGAAACATGTTCGGCGCCATCGAGTTTTATCAGAAGGCGAGGAAGGCGGGGATCACCCCCATTGTCGGGCAGGAATTCTATATGGCGCCGGGCTCCCGATTGAGCAAGGAATTCGTTAAGGACAGCAACGAGGAGAAATCTTACCACCTGCTCCTCCTGGCTAAAAACGAAAAGGGCTACAAGAACCTGCTGAAGCTTTCCTCCATCGGATACACCGAGGGATTTTATTACAAGCCCCGGATCGATATGGAAATGCTGGTAAAGCACTCTGAAGGACTCATATGCGGTTCGGCATGTCTGGCCGGACAGATACCCCGTCACATCATGAAGGGGCAGCTGAAGGAGGCCCGTGATCTGGCCGGGACATTCAATGAAATTTTCGGCCGGGATAATTTTTATCTCGAACTGCAGGACCACGGCATACCGGAACAGGTCCAGGTCAACCGGGAACTGGTGGCAATTTCTTCAGAGCTTAATATCCCCCTCATTGCCACGAACGACGCCCATTACGTGAACAGGGATGACGCCTATTCCCATGAAATACTGCTGTGCATCCAGACCGGAAAAACCATGAAAGACGAGAATCGGATGCGCTTCCCGGGCACCGAGTTTTACCTTAAATCGGGTGACGAGATGCGGGCCCTCTTTGCCGAGCTTCCCGACGCCATCTATAACACGCATAAAATATTTGAAATGATAGATCTCACCCTGGACCTGGGAAATCCCATACTTCCCAATTTCAATGTTCCCCAGGGATACAATCTCGATTCCTATCTGAGGCACCTGGTTTTTGAGGGCGCCGAGATGCGCTACGGGAAAAATGTACCCGAAGCGGTAATCAAGAGGATAGAGTATGAATTGACGGTCATAACCAACATGCATTTTTCTGGTTATTTCCTCATCGTCTGGGATTTTATCAAAGAAGCCAGGAGGATGCAGATACCCGTGGGGCCGGGACGGGGTTCGGCGGCAGGTTCCATGGTATCCTTCTGCCTGGGCATCACGGCACTGGACCCATTGAAATACGATCTTCTCTTCGAACGATTTCTGAATCCCGACCGTAACGAGATGCCTGATATGGACCTTGACTTCTGCGCCGACAGGCGGGAGGAGGTCATCGACTATGTGAAGCAGAAATACGGAGAGGACAAGGTGAGCCAGATCATCACCTTCAACAAGATGAAGGCCAAGCTTGTAGTGAAAGACGTGGCCAGGGTGATGGATATCCCCTTCGCCCGCGCCAACGAGATAAGCAAGATGATCGCGGAAAACACCCTGCAGGAGTCGCTGAATAAATCGCCGGAACTCCAGCAGCTTTACAAGTCCGGCGACGTGGAAAAGGAACTCATCGATATCTCTCTCCGCCTCGAGGGCCTGGCCCGGTCAGCCGGTAAGCACGCCGCCGGTGTGGTCATTTCCAAGGGGGCCCTCACGGAATACGTTCCCCTGTACATGGAACCCAAGGAGGGGAGTATCTCGTCGCAGTACGAGAAGAACACCCTGGAGCAGGCCGGCCTGGTCAAGATGGATTTTCTGGGTCTGAAGAACCTTACCGTCATCGATAAATGCCTGAAGCTCATCAAGCAGAGCACGGGAATCTTTGTGGACATGGAAACCATCCCCCTGGACGACAAAGCCACCTTCGGTGTTCTGCAGCGTGCCGAGACCGTTGGAGTGTTCCAGCTTGAGAGCAGCGGCATGCAGAACCTGCTGCGTCGCCTGGGTCCCACCGTTTTCGACGATATTATCGCCGTGGTGGCGCTGTACCGTCCCGGTCCCCTGGGATCGGGAATGGCCGACGATTTCGTTAAAAGGAAGCGCACTCCCAGCCTGGTAAAATACGAACATCCCCTGCTGGAGAGTATCCTGAAGGACACTATGGGCGTCATCATATACCAGGAACAGGTCATGCTCATTTCCCAGGTCATTGCCGGTTTTACCATGCCAGAAGCGGACAAACTCCGCAAGGCCATGGGAAAGAAAAAGATGGATATCATCAATGAACTGGAGGAAAAATTTCTCGCCGGCGCAGCGAACAATAAAATTGACAAGAGTTTCGCCGAGGAGCTATACGGGCAGATAAAGAAATTCGGCGAGTATGGATTCAACAAGTCTCACTCGGCCGCCTATGCCCTGGTCACGTACCAGACGGCCTATCTGAAGGCCCATTATTCCATACAGTACATGACGGCTCTTCTGTCAACACAGCCCGATGATGTAACGATGCTCATAAATGACTGCCGGAGAATGGGCATCGAAGTACTTCCCCCGTCCATCAATAAAAGCATGTTCGATTTTACCATAGAAGGGAAGAAAATACGTTTCGGCTTCAGCGCCATCAAAGGGCTGGGGGAGAAGGCCATCGAGAATATTATCAAGACCCGCGAGCAATGCGGTACCTTCAATACCCTGAAGGACTTTTTTGAAAATATCAGCCTGCTGACGGTAAACAAGGGCGTTCTGGAGGCACTGGTGAAGGCCGGGGCCTTCGAGGATATTCATAAAAACCGGGCCCAGCTTTTCGCATCAATTGAACTTCTCATCGATACGGCCCGGAAGCTCCAGGAAGACAAGGCATCGGGGCAGGGGAATCTCTTCAGCCTGGGTGAGGGCGCGCAGGCCTCCGTTGATATTGATCTTCTTGATGTTGCAGAATGGAAGGATAATGAAAGACTGCTTAACGAGAAGGAGGTCCTGGGCCTCTATGTCTCGGGACATCCCCTGGCCAGGTTCGAGGATGAGATCCGCTCCTTCTCGTCAACTACCATCGGCAGGCTTGCCGAAGAAAATAATGAAAGTGATGTTTCCATCGTGGGCGTCATCCATGACTTTACGGTTAAGCGTTCGCAGAAAAGCGGGAAAAAATATGCCACGGGTTTCCTCGAGGACCTGGAAGGGACCATAGAGCTTTTAGCCTTTGCTCGCGTGCTGGAAAAGAATGAAGACCTGCTTATGTCGAGCCAGCCGGTTATGGTGAGCGGGAAAATAGAGATGGACGGTGATGTACCCAAAAAAATAATCGTCAACAGCGTACGCGCCCTGAAGGATGTTCGGCGTGAAGCCATCTCGGCCATCCATATCAAGCTGGACCCCATCGGCGTTGATGAAAAGATGCTTGATATGATCAAGTCGACTTTTTTACGGTACAAGGGAGACTGCCCCATATTCTTCCATGTGAATGAGCGGAACGACCGGGAAAAGATAATCAAGGTTCACAACACCTTCAATATCACGCCATCGGAAGGCCTGGTGAAGGATCTTTCGCAGATTCTTGGACAGGAGAGCATCCGCTACACCATCGGCCATCAGTAACGGTATTTTTATGGTATGAGGTGAAGGGATTTTTTCAGCAGGTTGTACCCCTTTGCCTGGGAAAGAACGGCGTTGTTCGATTCAGTGACATTGATGGTGATATTGCTGAAGCTTCCCAGGTCTATGGTGAGGAGCTGTATGAGTGACGGCGTCAGCGTCGAGTCCACGACGCATTTATCTGTCAGGTTGATTATAATCGCTTCGTTTTCCGAGAAGGTCTTTTCCCTGCCCAGTCCATTTCTGACGGCATGTATGACCTTGTTGGTTGTTTCAATGAGATTTTTATTCACCCAATGACCGGTGAGATAGAACTGATTTCTTTCGAGCTGGTTCATGCTTCCGCTCTTCACACTTTTTATCTCGCCGTCGATGTACACCTTCTCATCATCAAGGCGATACAGCACCTTCGCTGCCTCGTATTCCCCCGAATTGATAACCGCTTTCGTTTCTTTTGTCCTGCTGAGATGTTTCCGGGCCTGTATGGCTTTGATCATGGCTTCCATGATGACATGGATGTCGTTGACGCTGCTCCCGGTGTTCAGGGCCCTGATAAAAAACAGCTGGTTGAACCGGTGACGATCACCTTTAAGTTCCTCGATAAAGGAATTGACGATTTTATCCGAAGTGGAGAGTATTTTCAGGATGCGCAGCGGGTCCGATTCTATCTGCCGTGCCCTGGCCAGGTCTTCCTTTTCCGCAAGGAGGAGGAAATTCCCGCGGAGCTTTTCGAATCCCGCGCCCCGGGCAAGGATGATGCAGGAGATGAGTAAAGTACGCAGGAGCTTCATCCGGTCAGGATCCAGGGTTTTTTCCACACCGGTGTCGATCCGGTAATCCATGATGAACAGAAAAGGGAAGCCTGCTTCCCTGATGAAACGTACAAGCTCGCTCCGCATGAAACTGGTGTTCCCGGTCTGTCCGATGGCTTCCTTGATCCTGTCAATGGAATGAAGGCTGCTGTAATCGTCGGCAATATCCATCCCGTGCTTTGTTGTTATATTTCGCAGTGTATCGGAAAGGCCTTGATTTTTAGAGATGAGAATTATTTTATTTGAACTCTCCAGCACTGTGGCTCTCCCTTGCTGATAAGGCAATCGTTTTGACCGTTGCTATTGACTTTATCCCGGTGAGGGGTTTTTTTCAAGAATAATATTTGACGTCTCGGCTGATTTGCTTATAAAGATGCCATTGTTGAACACATCACAATACGGCACAGGTAAACATGGAAACAGTTTCATGCATTATATGTGAAAATAATAATACAAAAAAACTCTTTGAAAAGGCCTCGCGCGACGGTGAGCGGTTTCAGCTCGTACAGTGCCGAAGCTGCGGCCTGCAGTATATCAACCCTCGGCCCGGAGAAAACGATATTGGGAAATATTACGGGGCCGAGTATTTTACCCGGCGTACCGAGAGGGGATATAATAACTATTTTTCACCGGAACTGAAACGGGAGATCGAACGGGTTTTCACCCTGAACCTGGAGGATCTGGGCTTTTTTGAATTCGAGCAAGAACTCGATGGTGAGAAACGGAGCCTCGATATCGGCTGCGCCGCGGGTTATTTTGTCGGTTTCATGAAGGACCGGGGCTGGGACGCCCGCGGTATAGATATTTCCCGGGAGTGTGTGGAATTTGCCCGTGGTGGAGGACTCAATGTGACCAGGGGAGATTATCTCGATACTGCCTTTGACGGTCCCTTCGATGTCATAACCCTCTGGGCAAGCATTGAGCATCTGCACCATCCCCACCTCTTTCTTGAAAAAATCAGCAGGGAACTGGCCCCTGACGGCAGGCTGTACATCTCAACGTGCCGCGCCGGCGGCCTGAATTTCATGAAGTTTTTCGGAAGCGCGTGGCGCTTTTATAATTTTCCGGAACACCTGTATTACTTCTCCCGTTCAAGCATGAAAAGAATTCTGGACAAAAACGGGTTTTCCATTCTCACCGGTGAGACCTACGGCAGCGGTGCCGGGAAACCCGGTTCATGGTTGAGAAAATTGGCTGATTTCGCCGCAAAACGCTTCGGCATGGGAGATATGATGATCCTGGCGGCGAAAAAAAAACGGCATAACTCTTTTTAATTGACACGGTTATAACCGGCGGTGATCATGATGCGCGGTGATGTGAATATAATTTAAAAGGAGCTCGTTCATGGATATAGTATATTCCATAGCAGAGGTTCGTGAAAAGATCAGTGAGGCCAGAACCAGGGGGCTCGGCGTAGGATTCGTCCCCACCATGGGATTTCTTCACGAAGGCCATCTGAGCCTGGTGCGGGAGTCGCAAAAACATACGGCGTACCAGGTCATGAGTATTTTCGTCAACCGCATGCAGTTCAATGACCCGAAGGATTTCGATGCGTATCCAATAGACCTGGAGCGTGATTTCAAGCTGGCCAGCGAGGCCGGTGTTGATCTGGTGTTCGTTCCCGACGAGAAGGAAATCTACCGTGACCGGAAAACCTATATCGACATGGAGCTTTTTACCGACCACCTCTGCGGCTCGGCGCGTCCCGGCCATTTCCGCGGCGTGTTTACCGTAGTGGGCAAGCTCTTTAATATCATACAGCCCGATGTGTCCGTTTTCGGCCAGAAGGATATTCAGCAGGCCGTGTCCATCGAGAAAATGGTTTTCGATCTCAACTTCCCCGTGAAGATCATTATCTCTCCCACGGTGCGTGAAGAGGGCGGCCTGGCCATGAGTTCCCGCAACAAGCATCTGAAGGAAACCGAGCGGAAAAGCGCCCTGGTCATTTACCGGAGCCTTCAGAAAGCCGAAGAAATGCTGAAGACGGGAGAGCGGCGCTGGGATACCATACGATCCGAAATGGAAAAAATCATCGCCTCGGGATGTCCCCGGTCCATCGATTACATCACGGCCGTAAGCTACGCGGATCTACAGCCCGCTGGTACGCTGGCCGATAGGTCGGTGATTGCCATTGCGTCTTTTTTCGGCGCCACGAGGCTCATCGATAATATGATAGTAGAACTAAAGGGAGACGGGGTAACATGTATTTATTGAAAAAACAGGCAGGATTGTGGATTGCCGTCCTGACTATCTTTATATCGTGCGTATCCGGCGGTCCCCTGACGCCCGAGGATTCCTTCCATGATCTTCGCAGGGCCTTCGCATCGCAGGATGCCGCTCTTTTTAAAAAAATTCTCTCCAGGGACAGCCTGGCGAAGATGGAAAAAATTATCGCTTATGTTTCCGCCATGAGCGAAGAGCAGAAAAGCGGGATATCGGCTCTGTATGGCATTCCCCGTGATCGGCTGGAAACGATAACTATCGATGATTTCTGCTTACTCCATCTCGCCACGCAGAAGAAGGGTCCGATGGGGCAGGCGCTTCAGTCCGATATCGTCAGCCGCGACCAACAGGGCGACCGTGTCATTATGGGCGTCGCTTCGGGCGTTCGCTTTTCCTTTGTAAAGGAAGGGCCGTACTGGAAGTTTGATCTGACCGGCCTGTAGGAACCGGTTTTAAACAAAGAGGTATAATTTCATGAAAAAGGTATCAATCATAATTCTGTTGCTCGTGTTCATCGTTCTCCCTCTTTTGTTACTGGGGAAAAAGAGCATCAAAACAAACATTATAATAAATGCTCCGGTCGATAAGGTCTGGAACGTGCTGATTGATTTTGATAAGTATCCGGAATGGAATCCCTTTGTTGTAAAAGTGGCGGGAAACATCAAAGAAGGGAATACCATCGAGGTTACCTTTCAAACGAAGGGAAGTAAGCCTGTCGTCTTCACACCAAAGATTATTTTGTTTAAAGAGTATAATGTATTACGCTGGGAAGGCAGGCTGCTGATGCCGGGGATTTTTACCGGACGGCATACTTTCCAGGTTAAATCGATTGGTACCGGCAAAACACAACTCATCCAAAAAGAAAAATTTTATGGCATTCTGGTTCCTTTTTTCAGCTTTGACTCAACACTCGAGGGCTTTACATCGATGAATGAAGCGATTAAGAAACGGGTGGAAAATAAATAGAATACTATCCTGTCGGATAGATGTGGCCGGAATCACCGGCCGGGTGTGAAACAGTAGGGGCGGGTTTGAAACCCGCCCCTACTGTTTCACACCCATTCCTTTCGGTTGACAACTGATGTAATATTTTCTTACGACGCAATCTTCGCCTTGTAGTTCATGAGGAGCTTCTCGGCCTTTTTGTTCTGGCCTTTGAAGATATAGAGCATGCTGAGCCGGGATATTTCCGATACGGCGGGCCGTTCTCCCAGCATGTTTTTTTCCAGTTCTTTAATAGCCTTTTCCACGTCGCCGACTTCCTTCATCTTGCTTTCATACGTGAGATTCTGAAGATAGGTTTTGAATTTTGAGTACCGGGGCTGTGATTCCAGGGCTTCCGTGAGATAGTCCACGGCCTCGGTAAAACGTCCAAGGTAATAGCAGCAGAAGCCGTAATACTTCTTGATAAAGGACTTGTCGTCGGCAGTGTCCTTTATATTGTCCAGGCATGCCAGGACCTTTTCGTACTGTTTCCATTCGTAGTAAATGTAGGACAGTATATAATTGGCCTTCATATGCTTCATGTCGATGTTGACGACCCTGCCCAGGTAGGTTTCCGCTTCCTTGTATTTCTTATCGTCATAGAATATGAGCCCGGCATAATAGTTCCCTTCGAGAAAATCGGGTTTCATTGTCAGGGAATCGAGGAAATACTTGAGCGCCTTTTCGGGCCGTCCCGAGTTGTAATACTCCACGCCGATATTGAGGAGGACCCGGTAATGTTTCTCGATTGCCAGGGCCTGCAGGTAGGCCGCAACGGCCAGGTCGCTGTTCCCCATACCGGAATGTATTTCACCGATATTGTTATAGGCCTCGATGAACCCGGGATATATATCGATGGCCCGCCGGTATTCGGCAAGCGCTGTTGCCAGGTCACCCCTGGTGGAAAGCTCCAGCGCGTTGTTGTATATGGTGACAGCTTCTGTCGGGACAGAGATGGAATTCATAATAAACCCCTTACATGTAAATTCTTGCGGTCTTCCGCTTCACGGCAAACGGCCATGTCAGCCTGATATTTCGCGTATCTTTTATATGTATCGGATGAAGCAATAAATTAATGTAGAAGATAATGCTTAAAAAATCATTTCATACCGTGAATCGGTGGCTCCTTAACCGAGTTTTCAGAGTATAATAAATACATTGACAGGATGGGCAATATTTGCAAATATGAAGGGACAGCCAAAAAGCCGGGAGTTTCCGCTCCTGAAGAATACCGCCAGGGGAGTTTTTCGGGATAATATCGGCGATACAGATCCATATGAATGGTATGATAAAAAAAAGATATACGTACATCATGGGCTTCTGCCTCCTGTTCTTGATTTTTTCGGCCCGGCATCTCCAGGCTGATAATGCCTTTATCATCGATCCAGGTTTTCAAAAACTGGACATCGGCACCGGTTTTGAAATACTGGAGGATGGAAAGAAAACACTCACCATCGACCAGGTTCTCAGGCCGGAAATATCCTCCCTGTTTGTCATGAAAAAACGGATTTCTCCGTCTTTCGGTTTCACCAGTTCCGCTTACTGGGTCCGGTTCAGGGTGGAAAACCGAACCGACTCCGACGTCACGTTCCTGCTGGAAACGGCCTATCCCCTTCTCGACGATATCAAGCTCTACCGCGTTGACGACCGGGGAGCTATACTCGAATCAAGAACGGGGGGGAAGATGCGCCCCTTCCGTGAACGGGAGGTGGATTACCGCAACTGGGTGTTCCGCTGTACTGAAAAGGCCGGCGCCGTGACCACCTACATTCTCAGGGTGACCACGGGGAGCTCCATGAACCTGTCCATGCATCTGTGGACGCCTGACGTTTTTTTTTATAATGTGACAAGGGAGAACGTCCTGCAGGGGATTTATTACGGCGCCATACTGGTTATGCTCATCTATAACCTTTTCCTGTTTTTCTCAATTCGGGATATGAGCTATCTTTACTATGTACTGTATTATGCCTTTTTTCTCATGTTCCAGTTGAGTCTGAACGGCCTTGCGGCCCAGTATTTATGGCCCGGATCGCAGTGGTGGGCCAACAACAACCTGGTATTTTTCATACTGCTGTCCATCATCTTCGCTTTGAATTTCTGCCGCACCTTCCTGGAGATGGAGCGTACCATCCCCAGGATGAATGAAATTTTTCTCGTTCTGATCATGCTGCTCATTATATTTGTTCCCTTCTCTTTTTTCCTGAATTATCGCATTATGATGATGGGGGCCATTTCCATCACTTTTATGACGGCCCTGCTGGTTTCCATTTCCCTGGTGAAGGTCCTGAAGAAGGGCTTCAAACCGGCTCGTTTTTACGCCATTGCCTGGAGTTTTTTTTGGGTCATGGTTGTTCTCCACGGACTCCGGTCCTTTGCCCTGCTTCCCGATAACATGGTGACGCAATGGGGGATGCAGGCCTCTTCATTTATGGAGGTCGTCCTTATATCCCTGGGTCTCGCCGACAGGATTAATTACCTGAAAAAGGAACTGGAATCCCTGAACGAGAACCTGGAAAATATCGTCGAGGAACGCACCGAGGAGATCAATGCCATCCTCAACCGTATGGAAAAACGCGATAACGAGCTGCAGAAGGAGCTTGACCTGGCCGCCGATATCCAGCGCGGGATTCTTCCCCAGACGCCCTTCTATCATGAAGGAGTCGCCGTCGAGGCCTGGTCCCGTTCCATGGGGAAGGTGGGAGGAGACTTTTTCGATATATTCCAGATGCAGGGCGGCCATGTCGGCGTGCTCATCGCTGATGCTTCAGGACACGGCATGCCCGCGGCTTTTATCACGGCCCTGGCCAAGATCAGCTTTGCCGAAACGATCCAGACCCAGCTTTTCCCGCGGGATATTTTTGTCAATGTGAACAACGAACTCATGAAAACCATCAAGACCGACGATTTCGTTACGGCCTTTTTTCTCGTTATCGGCCCCACCTACGAGGTCTTCTACGGCAATGCGTCGCATGTACTTCCCATTATTCTCCGCAGGGATGGGCTTGTCGTGGAGGAATGGGACACCAATGGATTGTTCATGGGCGCCATGGATATAGCCAACGAGATGTACGAGGATCGACAGGACATTCTCAATTTCGGCGACAGGGTGCTTCTCTTCACCGACGGACTGTCGGAGGCGAAAAACACCGGCGGAGAAAATTTCGGCAGCGGCAGGCTGAAAAATATCCTTGTGGAAACCGTCCATCTTTCCATCGGCGAAGTCAGAGACAGAATCATAAAGGAATGGAACGGGTTTACCCGGGGAACCGAGCAGAGCGACGATGTTACCCTGGTGATCGTGGAGATCGATCCCGTATACCGTGACCTGGTCCTGTTCCGGGAAAAAGGATTCAAACTCCTGTCGAGGGGCAGTTACGATGAGGCAGTCATGGAGCTGGAAAAGGCCCTGGCCATAGACGCCAGTGACGAAAAAACACATCTCTATGTGGGGGAGTGCTATCTGAACACCGCTAACTATCCACGCGCCGTGGAGCACCTGAAAGAGTATCTGGGCAAAAACGAGATCGACGCCAATGTGTGGTGCCACCTGGCCGAAGCATATCTGCATCTGCGCAATTTTTCCATGGCCTACCAGGCGGCCCAGAAGGCACTGCAGTTCAGGAGCAATTTTGTCCGCGCCCTGGTCGTGTCGGGCCTGTCACTGAAAAATCTTCAGAAAAAAAAGGAAGCCTATGTCGTCTGGAAAAAACTTCTTACCATTGACCCCAAGCATGAAACGGCCCTGCAGGAAATGCGGCACATCCAGGATGAATTCGGCAAGTAGGATATTTTTTTTCCTTCTCTTTCTCTTCGGTGTTTCCGCGGCCCAGACTGCTGATGTTAAAATACCCGTAGAGCCAGGGCTTGTCGATCCCGCATTATCGTCAAAAAAACCTGAATTGAAAAATGTGAAGGAGACTCTTTCTCTTCCCGCGGCCATAACCTTCGCCTCGGGAAATGTTCTTCGCGGCTCACTGCGGTTTGTCGCGAAAGACATGGTCATAAGCGGAAAGGATACCCACGACGGAAGATCCAGGAGGATTTCCCTCGAGGAGATTTCGGGCCTTGGTATCCTGCGATGGCAGGGCCGCAAGGAAAAGGGGGGCAGCTATGTGTTCTATCCGGCCCTGGCCGCCCTGAGCCTGAAGAGCGGCGATGTATACAGGATTGGTTCGCTTGAGCAGTTTTATCGTCTTTACTTCACCTACGCAGGACATGAAAGCATGATTTACTCATATTTTTATGTACAACGAGATAAAAATGGATGGGTAGGGTACGGAAATGCCCCTATTGATTATCCTGAAACCCATCCTCACAACCAGACCGTGGTGGAAATCCGATTTTTCGAAAAAACCAGTGAAACCCAGCCTGCCCAGGATTTGTTGAAATACTTTCTGAAATAAGGCCTGCGGCTGTAATTCGTGAAAAAAACTTGACAAAAGCCGGTCGGGAAAAAGTATGTTTGCAACAGGAGTTTTTCATTAATGACTTTTGACCGTTCCAATACGTGGTACTTTATCGCTTTTATGCTCATTGGTGCCATTCTGGGATCGGCCCTGGGGTCATTGCTGGTGAAAGCCTTTCCCGATCTGGCCGTTCTTACGCGGAGCCTGACCGGGCCTGTGGGATTCAATCTCGAAATAATATCGTTCAGCCTGAAATTAAATCTTTCGTCGATTATCGGTCTTGTGGCCGGTATATTTATTTTCCGGAAGATTTAGGCCGCGCCTGCGGCTATCAATTGCGCCCTGTATAGGGTGTGTACCAGAAATCGGACCGGGGTCCGATTGCCAACTCTCCGAGAGAAGCGGCAATTAATTTATTTATCTAAATGAATCTCCTGCGGAACGGCATGTTCCGCCCGAGGATACAGCACCTGCGGAAAATCCCTTTGGGGAAGGGGTGCATTAATTTATTATTATCAGGGGGTAATATCATTGGCAGTAGTATCAATGAAAGCATTACTTGAGTCTGGCGTGCATTTCGGCCATCAGACCAGACGATGGAATCCTAAAATGGCGCAGTACATATTCACGGCCAGAAATGGAATTCACATAATAGATCTTCAGAAGACCATGCAGAGAGTGAAAATAGCCCATGGGGCCATGAAGGATCTGGCCTCCAATAACGGCAAGGTTCTCTTTGTAGGTACAAAAAAACAGGCTCAGGGCGCCATTGTGGAATATGCGCAGAAGTGCGGTATGTTCTATGTAGCCGAACGCTGGCTGGGCGGGCTCCTGACTAACTTTAAAACCGTAAGCAAATCCATCGAGCGCCTGAAAGAGCTGGAGAAAATGCAGGCAACCGATATCTGGGAAGCGGAAACGAAAAAAGAAAGGCTGGATCTGCAGCGCGAGCTGGATAAGAAAAACAAGATTCTTTCCGGCATCAAGGACATGAAAAAACTTCCCGATGCCCTTTTTATCATCGATCCGAAAAGGGAATCAATCGCCGTAAATGAAGCGCATAAGCTGGGCATTCCCATTTTCGCCGTTGTGGACACCAACTGTAATCCCGATGAAGTGGATTACCCCATTCCCGGCAACGATGACGCTATCCGGGCAATCGCCCTGTTCCTGGATGTCATGGTCAATGCCATTGTGGAAGGACAGTCGGGCGGCCAGGCCGATCTCGTGCAGGTGGAAGACGAAGAGGGTCTCGTCGAAAAAAGTGAAGAAGCTGAACTGGACGTCGCCGAAGCTGATGGCGAACCCGCCGGGGAAGCAGCCGTTGAAGATGCGCCGAAAGGAGCAGTAAAAACGGACACCAATGACAGTGACTACAGCGAATATGATGAGTATGACGAAAAGAAAAAGACCTGGTAACACGGGATCTTTTTCTTTCGCATAAAATCGTCGCGTGTCTTTCTCTGAAAAGACCGGAAGCTGCGCGTGCTGTTTGACTAAATGAAAAAAGGAGAAATATCGTGGCTGAAGTTAGCAGTGATATGATTAAGGAATTACGTGAAAAAACACAGGCAGGGATGCTGGATTGCAAGAAGGCGCTCATCGAGACCGGCGGCGACATGGATAAGGCCGTCGAACTTCTTCGCAAGAAAGGCCTTGCCGCCGCTGATAAAAAAATGGGAAGGGAAGCGACGGAGGGAATTATCGCCTCCTACATCCATTCAAATCAGAAAATCGGGGTTCTTCTCGAGCTGCGCACCGTTACGGATTTTGTCGCTCGAAACGAAGACTTCCAGATTCTTGCCAAGGAACTGTGCATGCAGATAGCGGCTGCGTGTCCCCTCTATATTAATAAGGAAGAAGTTCCCGCCGACATGCTTGAGAAGGAACGGGAAATATACCGCGAGCAGCTGAAGCAGAGCGGTAAACCCGATAATGTCATCGAAAAAATCGTCGAAGGCAAGCTGAATAAATTTTATTCCGATGTATGTCTGCTCGAGCAGGAATACATCAAGGATAACAAGATCATCATCAAGGATCTCATCAAGGAAAAGATCGCTACCTACGGTGAGAATATTGAAGTCGGCCGTTTTTCCCGTTTTCAGATAGGGTAATCCATGAAACCTGAATCCAGGTCCCGGTATAAGAGGATACTCCTGAAGCTGAGCGGGGAGGCCCTGGCCGGTGAGGAAAAAACCGGCATCAATCCGAAGATTCTGGCGGACGTCGCCGGGGAAATCCGTGATATAACGGCCTCCGGCGTCGAGGTCGCCATGGTTATCGGCGCCGGAAATATTTTCCGGGGTGCTCTCGGTGAGAAACTGGGAATTGACAGGGCCACGGGGGATTATATGGGTATGCTGGCCACGGTGATGAATTCACTGGCCATGCAGAACGCCCTGGAGCAGTTGAAGGTACCGGCGCGGGTCATGACCGCCGTGGAAATGAAAGAGGTGGCCGAGCACTATTCCATACGGAAGGCTCTCAGCCATCTGGAAAAGGGCCGCGTGGTAATAGCCGCCGGAGGCACAGGCCATCCCTTCTTTACCACCGATACGGCTTCGAGCCTCAGGGCCATAGAGCTCAGAGCTGATGTTATGCTCAAGGCAACCCGGGTGGATGGGGTCTATACGAGCGATCCTGAAAAGGACCCTTCCGCCAGGAAAATAGACAGTATTTCATATATTGATGTGATTCAGAAACAGCTCAGGGTTTTAGACTTGACGTCTGTTTCATTATGTATGGATAATAAGTTGCCGATTATCGTCTTTAATCTTTTCGATAAAGGTTCATTGAAAAAGGTTGTGATGGGAGAAAAAATCGGCACGGTCATATCCTGATGAAGGAGTCATTTGTATGGTAGAAGATATAATTTTAGACGTAGAAGATAGAATGAAAAAAAGCATTACTGCCCTGCAGAAGGATTTTGTGGCGATACGGACGGGAAGAGCGAATCCGGCCATGTTTGACGGCATTAACGTCGATGTCTATGGAACACAGATGCCGCTGAACCAGGTGGCGACGATTTCAATACCGGAACCCCGTCTGGTTATCATTCAGCCCTGGGATGCCGGCAATCTGGGCAATATCGAAAAAGCGATTCTAAAATCCGATCTATCGGTCAATCCAAATAACGACGGAAGGCTCATCCGCATTCAGATCCCCGATCTTACCGAGGAGAGGAGAAAGGAATATGTAAAAGTGGCAAAACATAAGGCCGAAGAATGCCGCATTGCCATCCGCAATGTCCGCAGGGACGGGAATGATATGATCAAGTCCCTTGAAAAGGACAAGGATATATCCGAAGATGATTCGAAAGGCGCTTTGGCCAGGATCCAGAAGCTCACGGATAAATTCGTGGAAGATGTTCAGAAACTGACTGATAATAAAGAAAAAGAAATTCTCAGCCTCTGAGGGGCTGTCTGAATCTCAAAAATAAATGAAAAAATACAAAGACCTATTAGATCCATCGAGAATTCCGGCCCATATCGGCATCATCATGGACGGGAATGGACGCTGGGCAAAAAAAATGTCGCTGCCCCGAGCTGAAGGTCATAAAAAAGGGGCCGAGGTCATCGAACCCCTCATGGATGTCTGCCTGGAGCTTGGTGTAAAGGCCGTATCTTTATATGCCTTTTCCACGGAGAACTGGTGCAGGCCCAGCACCGAGGTCTTTGCTTTATGGAAACTCCTGGACTATTTTTTTGATACGAAACTGGGGACTATCAAACAGAAAGGCATATCGATCCGCCATTCGGGAACCACGGGTAAACTCCCGCCAAAAACACGAAAAACGATCCTCAATGCCGTCGAGGAGACAAAGAAAAACAGGAAGGCTGTGCTCAATCTCTGCATCAATTACGGTGGACGGCAGGAAATTGTCGACGGGGTGAATAAATGGGTTTCTGAGCGGGGGAATTCTGAAAAATTCACCCAGGGTAAAATGGAAAAATATCTATATACGGCCGGGCTGCCCGAGGTCGACCTGGTAATACGTACCAGCGGAGAATGCCGGATCAGCAATTTTTTATTGTGGCAGCTTGCTTACGCGGAACTCGCTTTCATAGACGTATTATGGCCGGATTTTATGCCGGAACATCTGTATAAAGTAATATATGAATATCAACAGAGAGAAAGGAGATACGGCGGATTATGAATGACAGGACAAAGGAAACGGTGAAACGTATCGCCAGCGCCCTTGTGGCTTTGCCGGTGTATTTTTTCGCCATAATTACGAGCAGTTTTCAGGATATTCCCCTGGTGATGGTTTCTCTCCTGGTCACCATGATATGTCTTCTGGAGTTTTATCAGATCTCCGAGAGGGAAGAGGGAAAACCTTTTGTCGCGGCAGGCATGGTCATGGCCTTCATGGTCAATATCATCATGTATCTTTTTGCCTTCGGGAAGGTTTACGGGTATAACAGCATGGTGGGCGTCTTTGATGCCCGTCTCATGTTTGCCGTTATCGTACTCTTCCTGGCAGTGCTGGCATTTCTGCAGCTCTTCAGAAGACCCCTGAAGGGAGGCATCTATTCACTGTCCGTTACGGTCTTCGGCATCATCTTCATTGTTTTATCTTTTTCACATATCATCCTGATGAAGGCCCTGAAAGACGGTTTGTATTATATTCTCATTCTGAATGCCGTGGTCATGCTCAATGACACCGGCGCCTATTTCGGCGGCGTGTTATTCGGCAAACACAAGACGAAATTTCCCGCCTCGCCGAATAAATCATGGGAAGGATATTTTTCCGGCCTGCTTTTCAGCATGCTCGGTATGATTATCATAAACCAGGTATTCGCTTCTTTTTTTGAAAGAAATCTTTTCACCATGGTGGAGGCCGCACTTATCGGTATGGGCCTGAGCTTTTTCGGCAGTATCGGCGACCTGATCGAGTCGGCCGTTAAAAGAGACGGAATCATAAAAGATTCGGGATCGATAATTCCTGGTCACGGCGGCATGTGGGATGTCTTTGACGCCCTCATCGTCACCACGCCCCTGTTTTATTATTATCTTATTGTGAAGGGCATTCCGTAGAAAGCAGTACCGGTTCCGATATGTCAAAAACAATTACCATACTGGGTTCTACGGGGTCCATCGGGCTCTCGTCGCTGCGCGTTCTGCGAATGCTGGGCGACAGTTATACGGTCTACGGCCTGTCATGCGGGAAGAACCTGCCGGAGCTGGAGAAACAGATTGAAGAATTCCGTCCCTCCGCCGTTGCCGTTGATTCTATCGAAGTACAGTCGAGCGATCTTTTCAGGCGGCTTAGGGGCAGGTATCCCGGCGTGGAGTTCATTGAGGGGGAAGACTGTGTGGCCCTGCTGGCCGGAAGACCCGTTGATATGGTTATTTCCGCTATCGTGGGCGCAGCCGGCCTGCGGCCGTCCTTTGCCGCATTGAACGCGTCGCGCCGGATAGCCCTGGCGAACAAGGAGACGCTGGTCATGGCAGGCCCGCTTTTCATGTCAGCGGTGAAGGACAGGGGCGTGGAACTTATCCCCGTGGACAGCGAGCACAGCGCTATTTTTTCACTCCTGCACGATAAAAAGCGCGGCGAAATCGACAGGATTATTCTCACGGCGTCGGGCGGCAGCCTGAGAAACATGCCCATGGAAGACCTGGCGGGCGTATCACCGGAGCAGGCATTGGCCCATCCCACGTGGAATATGGGCAGCAAAATAACCATTGATTCAGCGACTCTCATGAACAAGGGTCTTGAAGTGATAGAGGCACATCATCTTTTCAATGTGGATTATGAGCATATCGATGTGATAATTCATAAAGAAAGCATCGTCCATTCCATGGTGGAGACCGTGGATGGTTCCGTCTTTGCGCACCTGGGGATAGCCGATATGGCCCTGCCCATACTCAACGCGCTCACCTATCCCGAAAAAGTCCGTAACAATTTCGGGAGACTCGATCTCACAAAGTATGGTTCTCTGAACTTTCATGCTTGTGATGATGCGAGATATCCCGCACTGAAGCTCTGCTATGAAGCGGGAAAAAGAGGCGGTACGGCGCCTGCGGCACTCAATGCGGCGAACGAGATCGCTGTTGATGCCTTTCTGAAAAGGAAAACCGGTTTTACCGATATAGCGAAAATTGTTGAAAAAACACTGGAACAGCACGGCGTCGTGGATAACCCCTCCCTCGGTGATATTCTCGATGCTGACCGCACTGCCAGGGAAATATCCGCCGGATTTCTGGAAAATGAAAGGTAGTAAATATTACGAATTGAGGTGACTTACCATGATGTATGTAACATATATTCTATCCGCCGTGGTCCTTCTCGGGCTGTGCATATTTATCCACGAGCTGGGACACCTTCTGGGCGGGAAGCTGGTGGGAATAAAAGCGAAAGTCTTTTCCATGGGATACGGTCGGGGCGTTTACAAGAAGACGATCAATGATACGACCTACCAGGTTACCCTCATACCCTTTGGAGGGTACGTGCAGTTTTACGGGGAAGACCCATCGGAATCCAGGGTCGGCAAGGATTATGAGTTTCTCAGCGCGGCCCCCTGGAAGCGTATCGTAACCGTTGCCATGGGTCCCATGTTCAATCTTTTTTTCGGCATCTTTCTTTTTTTCGTTATGAATATGGTGGGATATACCAAGGAGACGAACAGGGTTTACATTCCCGAGGAGTACCGGGAGGAAGTCTCTCTCTCTGCTGCCTACAAGGCCGGTATCAGGGACGGGGACCGTATAACCGCAATAAATGGTAAACGCATGAACGGCTTCGATGATATCCAGTCGCAGGTGATTTTTTCCGACGGGAAAGAACTTTCAATCGAAGTCGAGCGCGATGGCAAAAAAAGCATCTATGTCGTTTCACCTGTCCTTTCTCCCCATTCGGGACGATATGCCATCGGCATTATTCCCTATGGGAACAGGGTGATGATCGCCGACGTTTCTCCCGATGATGTGGCATCCCGGGCGGGTCTGCAGCAGCTTGACGAGGTGCTGAAGGCCGACGGCCAGGAAATAAGAACTCCTGAAGAGTTTACCGACTATGTAAAAGTACGGACGGGACAGAGCATAACCTTCGATATACTCAGAAGCGGAAAAAATAAAAAGGTAACCGTTACACCCCGGTCGAATATGTATGTGAGCATCGACGGCAATCCCATATTTGACAGCCGCATCCTCGATGAAGTGGTAAAAGACATGTCTCTGAAACTCAACGGTGATACGGTTTTTTCCCGGGAAAATTTTATGGAATATATCCGGAAGAACCAGGGAAAAACCGTGACACTGGAGCACAAGGGCAAAACGGTTTCAGGAAAAATTTCCCTGGAGGAGCGTGGATTCATCGGTGTGTATCTCGCTATAGCTCCTGAAATGGTCGAGGTAAAATTCGGTGTAATCGACGGACTCGCCCATGCCTTTGTCGAGCCCTATGATTTTATAGTGATGAACGTGAAGGGCATCGGTATGCTCTTTGCCGGAGAAATGGATGTGCGGGAAAACCTGTCGGGGCCAATCCGCATAGCAAAGATTGCCGGTGATGTGGCCTATTACAAGGGAATTGCCGCATTTATTCTTCTCATGGCGAAGATATCAATTGTTCTCATGGTAATGAATCTTCTGCCCATACCGGCCGTGGACGGCAGCCATCTTCTCTTTTTCACGATTGAGGCCATCCGGGGGAAACCGCTGAATCAGAAAATCATGGAGCGCATCCAGACCGTGGGTGTGCTGATTCTCATTCTTATCGGAATTTTTGTCATCGTCAATGACATTTCCATGCTGCCGATTATTCAGAAATTGTTTAATTGACAGCATTTCATCGCATTGTACGGACAGGTCGCGACCTGTCCGTACAATGCGATGCCATTCCTGCATTTATGCGCAGGGTTTTTCCATTATCAAAACGTTCAGAACCGTTCCTTCCATATTTTCCTGCCGGTGCCCAATTTCGCGGAAACCATGTTTGAGATAGAACCGGACTCCCTTGATATCATTTTCCTCTACCTCGAGGTGAACGGTCCTGGCTTCAGGGAAATTGCCTATTGATTTTTCCAGGAGCCGGGTGCCAATACCCCGGTGCTGATGCTGGGGGTGAACGTATAATCTTCCCAGTACAATATTTTTTTCATCATTGATTACGGCCGTGGAAAGTCCCACAAAGGTCCCGTCTTCGTTTACGGCAATGAGGAAATGGACATGGGGGTTCTGTATCTGCTTCCTGAGGAGCTGCGGATTGTGCCACAATTCCGTTACCTTGTGGATGATCTTGTCCGATAAAAAGCTGGCGTAGGTGTCGGCCCAGGTATAGCTCAGGAGCTGTTCAACATCGGGCAAATCGTTTTCCGTGACTTCTCTTATGGTAATCATGGCCATACCTCACGTTATGCATATTTGATGCGGGTCGCCGCCTCAAACAGACTCCATTGTGTTTAGAGACGTTCCGGCAGGCCCTTTCCCGCTTCCGCTGCCGTGATGATTTTAATATATCATAAAAGAGGGGGGAAGGTCAAGCAGGTTTATCTGCCTGTTCCTGAATGCAGCAAAGCCATTGCTTTATATACATTCTTGTAATCGTTGGAGGCGTTCCAGAAGAGATAGCCCCGGCCGCCCGAGTCGTTCGATGCCTTTATCTGTTCTATGATGTATTCCGGCGAATAGGAGCTCACTTTCCATTTGAAGGCCTGGAGCCAGGGCCTTACTATTACGTTATTGCCGGAAAGCCGGGCCATGACTTTTTTATTGCCGTTGAATATGAAATAATAGGGATGATCGGCGGGATTGCCGTAGCCGTCGAACTCATCGTTGAAATGTGACGGGTAGAGCATGGGAGAGATATAGTCGCAGTACCGTGACAACAGCTCGATCCTCTGGCCGGTCCGGATAATATCAACCTCCTTGCCCCAGGCTACAACGCCGAATATATCAATGGAAAGACGGACATTTTTTGCCTGCAGACGTTCCCGGGCGCGTTTCAGGAAATGGGTAATGGCCTGGTCCCTGGACATCGTGCCGAAGTCATAGGCGAAGTCCGCATCCTTTTGATCTCCCACGGTGGGGAACCGGATGTAGTCAAACTGTATTTCATCGGCTCCCTTGTCGGCGATCTCACAGGCCAGATCGATGTTGTAATCCTGGACTGCTTTGCTCGTGGGGTCGCACCACACTTCTTTTGCTCCCTTGTTCCAGACGCCGCCGGTGCGACGCGAGCGGATTGCCAGTGAAGGAGCCTTTTTGACGACAAGCTGATCATGAAAAACCGCGATGCGCGCGATGACATAGATGTTCTGTTCCTTCAGGCGGCGGATGAAAAGTTCGATATTATCCATGGGATTTTTATCATGGGCGTTTATTTTTATCGCCAGGGGGACCCTGGTTTTATAGCTTATGGTGCCGGGGATGTCCTTCACGTCAAAAACCACGGCATTCAACCCTATTGCATGAAACCGGGGAAACAGGGCCAGGGTATCTTCATCGCCGGCGGTAAGTCCCGTGAAATAAAGGGCCTTTGCTTCCAGGATGGGCGGTTTCCGGTTATTTCTCAGTTCCGTCATGAAGGGCGGCAGAGCACCGGGGATGATTATCGGTTGTCCGCCCTTGATGGCCATTCCGCTGATACCGTTAACGGACTGAATGGCGTTTTTGAGCCGGTGATTCCGGTAAAAGGAGGTGAAGGAAATGATTTTTCCCGCCACCTCGTTCAGGGATGTTTCCGCGTTGTTATTGTATATAAGGAAAGGACCACAATGGGTGAAGCCCTCAGGTAGAACGGCATAGGTATTTACAAGGGGTGTTTCTACCTGACCTGTATGGTATGACTGACGGGCGAAGGCTCTGTCGGCCATGGAGAGAAGAAAGCCGCGGATGATGTCATTCACATATATGATTCGGTAATAATTGCTGCTGATGAGGAATACGGCAAGGATGAAAATCAGTGTGGTGACGATGAGATTTTTTGTATGCTGTGTCATTAGATTTCATTTTCCCGTGGGTTTGTGACTTTCTCCTAAAATGACCCAATTATTCAATTATTTTTTTTATTACCGGGGTCATAAAACAAATTTTTTAAGAATTGTCATGAAGCGCGTCAAAGATGAGAATTGTAATTGATTTCTCAGGGCCGTTTTTTATAGTATAGGTATAGAGAGCAAAGGCTGGCAGCAGGTGAAGAGCATAGAAAACATAGCGGTAATGGTTGGAAGCCGGGTATTGAATATTTGGAGCGGCATCAGCGGATTCTACACCTATATCAGGTCTATTGCCATGTCCTTCCATTCCATGCGGTATCTCAGGTTTCGTTCCATCTACAGTATCATCATCAACCAGACGCGCTTTACCGGTATTGACGCTCTTCCCTTTGTCGTTCTCATTGCCCTGCTCATCGGTGGAACCGTTATCATACAGGCCATGACATCTCTTCCCAAGTTCGGCATCGAAGGCTTCCTTGGCAACCTCATGGTTATAATTATCGCCCGTGAACTGGGCCCCCTGATTACCGCCCTCATTGTCATTAGCAGGTCCGGTTCGGCAATAACCGCTGAAATAGCCACGCAGAAGCAGAACGGGGAGATACTGTCCATGGAAATAATGGGGATTGACACCAAGCTTTATATCGTGTTCCCGCGCATCATGGCTTCGACCCTTTCCATTTTTTCTCTCATTGTGATATTTGATCTCATCGCGTTCGTGGGCGGTTATGGTATCTCCCAGATAACGGTCTATATTCCCGTCGATGTATTTTTTCAGGCGCTGCTCAACGCCTTCAGCCTCAAGGATGTTCTGGCCATGATCCTGAAGAGTATCATATTCGGTATAATAATACCGCTCATCTGCTGCTTTTACGGATTTAAGCCGCGTTCCAAGTTTGAAATACCGATATTTGTTTCCCGTGCAGTGATCAGGACGCTTTTTACTATTTTAATTATAAACACGGTTGTATCCATACTCTTTTATCTGTAGTATTTATATAGAGGTACTGCCCCGTTATGAAGGCAGGAGAAGAAAGAAAACAATGCCGGCAAACGGCAAATAGCATATAATTGGACGCGTGCATACGATGAACGGAACACTTCTTTCGGTCAATAACCTCAGCTATATCGGTGAGGAAATGAACAATATTCATAATCTCACTTTTTCCCTTGAATATGGCAAGAATATAGTCCTCTTTGGGCCGGAAAATTCGGGACTCGATGTTATTTTTTCCCTGATCATGGGTTTCATTGAGGACTTCGACGGCGAGGTGCTCTTCAAGGGAAAGTCGGTTAAAGACTTTGATTACGTGGAGCGTCATAATTTTAAAAAGGGGATCGGATATATACACCGTGATTACGGGCTCATCAGCAACATGAACGTGGAAGAGAACATCTCCCTGCCTCTGCAGTACCACTCACAGATGAGCGGCATGGAGATAAAGAAATACGTGGACATGATTATAGGATATCTGAACCTGGAATCGTGTAAAAAGTTCCGGCCGGTAAATCTTACCAGGTCGGAAATACTGAAGACGGCATACGGAAGGGCTATAGCGCTTGATCCCGATATACTCCTCGTCGAGCATGCCTTCGAAAGTCAGTCTCCTCTCAATATCAATTCATTCTGGGAGGAGTTGAAAAAAAGGGCGCAGCTTGAAAATAAGGCCCATATTTTTATAACCTATGAGCCGGAAAAATATCTTGATATTGCCGATACGTTCATTATGTTGTTCGGCGGCAGGAACGTGTTCAGCGGATCCAGGGATGAATTCATCAATACGGACAATCCCTATATCCGCCAGTATAAGCTGAAAACGACCGTGGGTCCCATGGTCCTTTTATAAAAACGACGTAAACGGTTAAGGCGGTTACTATGGCGTCAAAAAACAGAAACGAACTCCGTGTCGGACTTTTCATCCTGGTTCCCACGGCCATTCTCTTTATCATTATCATGCTCAAACTGGGTTACAGTGTTGCCAGTTCAACCATCGATGTTTTTCTCAAGGTGGATAGCCTTACTTCTGTGAAGAACGGAACCCCGGTTATGATAAAGGGCTACACCATCGGGAAAGTCGTGGATATACAGCCCGTATACAAACCGACGCTTCATTTCCTGGCCACCATGAGGATCAATAGCGATATCGAGCTCTACGAAGACTGTTCAGCCATAATCCAGAACCAGAACGTTCTGGGCGATCCCGCCATCGATATCCGCAATACCGAGATCCGCGGGCCCCGTCTCCGGAACAAGGACTGTATCGAGGGACTGGAATTTTCCGGTCTCAATGCCATCATGCAGGATGTTCACGAGGTGCTGAACAAACTCTCCACCACCATCGGAAGCGTCAACATGATCGTGCTCGAGAGCCGCAGTAATATCCGGAGTCTTACCACCAATCTTTCCAACAGTGTGGCCAATGTAAACCGGCTCCTGGAAGACTCGCAGAAGGATATCCTGGAAATTCTGCGGTCGTTCCGCGCCACGGCCCAGACCATGAATGAAATTTCCATCGAGCTGAAGAAACATCCCGTCAAGTTTTTGTTCAAGGACGGGAAAGATTAGAAACTTTTTATGGCTCATTCCGGATTGTTGGGAAATAATAATTTTTAAAAAAGGGTTGAACAGGAAGCGCGCGAAGGTCGCGAAGGGCAAGTCAAAAAAATAGTAAACAATGTGACAGTCGTGTAACTTTCAGGAGACCGAAAGTGGGAAACAGGGGTTTTAAACAGGCATTCAGGAAAAGCTGTTTCTATTTAACTGATTACTGATAGCCAGGATATATGAAACATCCATTCATGTCCTTTCGGGACTTCGTGCTCTTCGCGGTCTTCTTGTGATCTTCCCAAAAATTCGGAAAGAGTGCTATTTATTATAATGAAAAGTTCTGAACTTGCCCATCTCGTCGAACCCATTAGGGAAATGATTGACCAATACAGTGTGATCCTGAACGGATTCCGTGAAGAGACCGGCGCCTTTATCGCCTGTACTTCCGTTGACGCCCTGCCCGTGGAAATCGCCGCATCGTTCAACCTGTATATCGGCACTCCACCGGTCAATACCGGCGCGCGGGGTGCCTGCCGGAGCGGCGTGCCTGAGTCTCTCATTCACGGCTGCTATGACGCTTTTCTTGCGCCCCGGAACGAGGGCCTGGAGGAGCCCGGGACCGCTGCCATTCCCGTTATACCTTTCACTTTTCCCGGCGGTTTCGGCGAGGAAGCGGGCGTGGCCATTCATGCTGTTATGGATGATATCCTTCAAAAAACAGTCGGTGCATGCATCAAGGATATTGACGTTGGCAGGCTCCAGGCCGTGGCCGGGGAGTATGACAATGTGCGGCGCGTAATGAGGGGCATAGCGGCGAAGCGCGGGGAGACACCCCGGATTCTTTCGAACCGGGATCTCCTTGTCCTTTTCGAGGCTGCTATTATATTCCCACCGTCGGTGATACTCAAACACCTCTCGGCTGTACGGGATGCCTGTAATGCGTACGGCGAGGGTCATGATACTGCGATGACCCCGGTTATGGTCTATTCCGGACCCATTACTGACGGAGCACTTCTCGACGACATTGAGGAGTCGGGGTTTCTTGTTGTCGAGGATGACCACTGTAACGGGCGGCGCCAGTTTGATATATCGGTAAACCCTCTTTCTGATTATATCTATTATGAAATACTCGACGCCTACACGTACAAGCCTTTATGTCCTTCCCTGCGCATAAAGGAAGAGCGTTTTGAGCTCCTGTATAAACTGCTGAGAAATTATGGCGTTGAGACCGTGGTCTTCCTCGAGGACCTGTGTTGCCCCTTTCGGAAAATAGAGATGGAATACCTGCGGGTGAGACTCATGCGGATCGGTGTGGACCCCGTGATGGCGTCGTCCGGGACTGTTCTGGATGCCCTGGAGAGGTATAAGGCGCTGCTGTGAAAACCCGAATGAAAGGAGTGCAAATTGAAAAGAGGCCACAGAGGCGCAGAGAGATGGATGAAGCGATAAAGTATATGAAAATGTCACATGAAGAACTCGGAGCCCCCGGCGAATACATGGTATGTTCGGCTTGGTCTTAATGTCGCCGCCCCCTTGAGGGGGCTTAAAAAATAAAAGATAATCGCGCAGAGCCGCAGAGGCGCAAAGTTTTTTAGTGGTTTTATTTGAATTCCGCTGACAGCACTTAACTCAGGAAATTAAATACCCGCATTGTTTTCAACAAAACGCTTTGCATCTTAGCGACTTTGCGTGATTACATTTTTAAATGGGTGCCTGTTTATTTTTTCGTCATCCTGATATATTCATTTGTTATGTTAAAGGCTTCTTTCAGGAAGAGATCGTTTTCCACATCGATGGTTTTTCTCTCCTGCTCCTTCCGCATGTTTTTTTCCAGTTCTTTTTTCTTCTGTTTTTCAATTCCCGATTCCTCTTTGAGGCTTATTTCTTTGTCCTGAATCTGGGCCTTGAATTTATTTATTTTTTCAATGAGCTCCCTGTATTTTTTATCATTATGAATTCTTCCCTGCGATGACAGGGTCAGGCGTTTTATGATCCCGTCGTTGACGGCGTCGACTCTTTTAAACGGAGCGCTCTGTATTTTTTTCCAGTGGAGCGCATAGGTGGTTTTATCTTCACCGATATCCCAGATGGCGCTCATATCGGGCAGCAGGATGTCGGGGGCGATGCCGTTGAGCTGGTTCGAGGTGCCGCCGGGCTGGTAGAAAATATGGGTCGTCACCTTGATGGCTCCGACGGATAAAGGATTGTACGACTGCACCGTCCCCTTGCCGAAGGTGTTGCTGGCGCCGATGATGAGGCCCCGCCGGTAATCCTTTATGGCCCCGGCCAGGATTTCCGATGCACTGGCGCTGAATTTATCGATAAGAATAACCACGGGTCCGTCGTAAAAAATTCCGTTGTCGTTATCGTATATGACATGGGGAGGGTTCCTGCCGTCTTTTATCTGGACGATGGGACCATTGTCTATGAAGAGGCCCGCTATGTCGATTGCCTCATTGAGAAGGCCGCCGGGGTTTCCGCGCAGGTCCAGGACCAGGCCTTCAATGTTTTTCTTGATGAGATTGTCGATGTGCAGTTTCATGTCGCCTGCCGAAGTCTTGCCTCTTTCCAGGTCCTGGTAAAAAGAGGGAAGATTGATATAACCGATCCGGGACCTGCTTCCATTATTTTCCATGGTGTAGATATCCGATTCGGCGTCACTGTCCTGCAGGTTGATTTCTTCGCGTATGATGGGGATTATCATGCGCTCGGGCCTTTTGCTGTCTTCCGTTTCGCGAAGTACGGTAAGGCGTACCTCGGTTCCCTTTTTACCGCGGATTTTTTTCACCACGTCGCGGAGATCCATGTCGATGACATCAACGGGCTCATCGTCTCCCTGGGCCACGCCCACGATTTTATCGCTGGGAACGAGCTTGATTTCCTTCGGGAGTTTGTCCGTGGCGCCGCCGGGGATGATCGATTCGACGATGACAAATCCGTCTTCTGACTTGAGCCGCACGCCGATCCCTTCGAGTTTCAGTTCCATGGAGATTTTAAAATCTTCGTGTTCGTCCAGAGTGAGGAAATTGGAGTGAGGGTCAAGGGCCATTGAATAGGCGTTGATGAACTTCGCCAGGAGGTCTTCCGTGGTTATTTCATCAACACGTTTTTTGAGAAGTTCATATCGCTTTCTCAGCTTTTTCTTTGCATAGTCCATGTCCTGGCCCGTGGAAATATAATTCAGGAGCTGCAGCTTGATATTTTTTCTCCAGCGTTCCTTCATTTCTTCTTTGGTTCCGGCGTAATCGATTTTTTCACTGTCGATTATCATCGTCTCATCCTGGTTGAAGTCAACGGGCTGTTCAATGAGCTGGTCAAAGAGGGTCATGGTTTCGGCGAATCTTTTTTTATACACCATGAAGATATCAAAAATGATATCGTATTTGTTGGCGGCCACATCGTCATCAAGCAGGTCCTTGTGTTTGAGAAAGGTGTTTATATCATCACGATAAAAATAGTATTTTCCGTAATCCAGCATGTTCAGGTAATTATGCATGGTCCTTTCCGAGAGCTCATCATTGAAAACATGGTATTGCACATGCATGGAAAGGAACTGGTTTACCAGTCCCGGAACATCGGATTGCTTGATGCCCTGAGATTTTTTAAAGCACGAGAAAACAAGAATGACGGTCAGAAAGGGAATGATTATTTTTCTGGTAGATAGATTATTCATTCAAAATACTCCGGTGAAATAGTAATGTTGCCTGGTGTCAGGATTGTTCGTTTTCCATCTAAAATATGGTACGATGTTTGTGTCTAAAAGGCAATGGGTATTGTTGATAATATGCATTAATATACCAATATAAAGGCAGCTTTGTTTCATAAAAAAGCATGGTAAAGGTAAATTTGTCAAACCGTCAATTACTATTGGTCAATTTATAAGGATTTTTTATTGACACTTGCTCCGGATTTTGTTCTTTGAACATGGTTTGGAGGAATTGAATGATCATCGGGAAAAGTCTGGATTGTCTTGCCAATCTGCTTGAGAAGGGGGATATTACCTCCGTGGAAATAGTCCGGGAGTACCTGGACCGGATCAATACCGTTGATCCCGGCATTCACGCCTTTTTAACCGTTCCCGCTGATGAGCTTCTTTCAACTGCCCGGACGTCGGACATGAGAAGAAAAGAGGGCAAAAAACTGTCCCGTTTTGACGGTATTCCCGTGGCCGTTAAAGATAATATAAATACCAAGGGGGTGAAAACCACCTGCGCCTCCAGGATGCTGGAAAACTTTGTTCCTTCCTTCAATGCCACAGCCTATCAGAAAATGGCGGACCGGGGATTTCTCCTTCTGGGGAAAACCAATATGGATGAATTCGCCATGGGTTCCACAACGGAAACATCGGGTTTCGGTCCCACCAGGAATCCCTATGACCGGGAAAGGGTCCCGGGAGGAAGCTCCGGGGGATCTGCAGCGGCAGTGGCTTCCCTGATGGCGCCGGCAGCCCTGGGCTCCGATACGGGAGGCTCTATCAGGCAGCCAGCCGCCTTCTGCGGTGTGGTGGGAATCAAGCCGACTTACGGCCGTGTTTCCCGGTATGGCCTTGTCGCCTTCGCCTCATCCCTTGACCAGATCGGAACTTTTGCGGGAAATGTCGACGACGCGGCCCGCATGCTCGGTGTTATTTCCGGCGTTGATGAAAAAGACGGCACCTCCATCGATCGGGAAATCGATTTTGAGCCGGAAAACCTTGTATCCGATATGAAGGGCGTGACCATTGGCGTTCCCGATGAATACTTCCAGGGCATTGACGGGGAAATAGCGGACACGGTCAGGACCAGGATAGAAACCCTTCGTTCCCTGGGGGCACGGATAGAAAAAATATCGCTGAAGTACACGGAGTACGCCATCCCCATATACTATCTCATCGCCACAGCCGAGGCCTCGTCCAACCTGGCCCGCTATGACGGGATCCGCTACGGATACCGCTCCGCCGCCGCCACGAACCTGGAATCGTTGTACCTGAAGTCCCGCAGCGAGGGTTTCGGCACGGAGGTGAAGCGCAGGATCATACTGGGCACTTTCTCTCTCAGTTCCGGTTATTACGACGCCTACTATCTCAAGGCGCTGAAGGGGCGGGCCCTTATCATTGAAGACTTCAGGCAGGCCTTCTCAAAGGTCGATGCAATCATAACACCCGTTACGACCACCCCGGCCTTTCGGCTCGGCGAGATGGTGAGCGATCCGCTGCAGATGTACATGTCGGACATCCTGACTATTTCGGCCAACCTGGCCGGGATACCGGGAATATCCGTTCCCGCGGGTCTCACGGCCGGGGGACTTCCCATCGGGCTCCAGATAATGGGAAGCCATTTCCGGGAAAGGACCATACTATCAATAGCAAAGGTTGTTGAGCAAAACAGTGAAATCAGGCCGCCCGCGTTGTAAAGCAACTGGTGTTGCTTTCGTGATGGTTCTGCTGGTATCCTGCTATCAGTACAGACAGGTGCGCATAGCCAACCCGATCCATATCGGGAAACCCGCTGCTGTGGCCGGGAAAATATCAGCCCCATCCCTCACGCCGGAACCGGCCTCAAAAAAATTCGTTTTTTCCAAGAAGAAGCAATTCTGCCGTATCCTTTCATGGTCGCCCCGGGCGGAAATCAACAACAGCGCCGTTGAACTGGCCCTTGAAGGGAAGCTGCCCGAAGCTGAAATACTGTTCCGCGATGTCATCGAAGATGATCCCAACGAAGCGGCTGCCCATAACAACCTGGGGATCATTTACGAGATCGCCGGCGACATGAAGGCGGCTTTTGACATGTACTCGCGGGCCTGCATACTGGATCCCGGGAATGTGGTATTCCGTCAGAATTTTATGACCTGCATTGAAGCGCAGCATGACATCGTTATCGGTGACGGGCCTCCCGAATCCCTCGGAGGGGGACTTGTTAAATGAAAGGTGGGATTTAATTACCCCCTGAGGGGGGGGGCACATGAATGTTTATTTATTGAGTGAGCGCCTGTGCCGGGGGTCGGAGTGGGGGTTTTTGGGGTCCAGTGATTGAAGATAGAAGGGATGTTTTTAAAGTATAGATTAAGAAAATGGGAAAGAAAGGATATATATATTTACTATTGTGCATGGTTCTCTTCTCTTCCACATGGGTGCGGGCCGAAACGGCTGTTTCCGCAGAAAAAACGGAGAAAAAAGAGATCACTGTTGAAGCTGATAAGCAGGATATTTCCGTGCCGGAAAAGGTTGACAATGCAGCGGACTTGAAAGACGGTGACATGCCCCTTGTAAAGAAGGATGAAACTGTCCTCAAAGGGAAGGCGGGAAACAACCATTCGGTCACTGTGCAGGAACCGGTGAAAAAAAGCCAGATATCCATGCCGCTCCTTCTTGGGCTGGACCTGCTTGTGCCGGGAGGAGGGCACTTTTACCGGGGAAGCTATATCATGGGCGGAACTTTTCTTACGCTGAAGGTGGCCGGAGCCTGGTCGATTTATTACTTTTATAAGGATTGGCAGTATGTCAGGTCGCTTTATATCTCGGCTAAGAAGGCCAATGCAGAGATAGATCCCGATCATGAGCTGCTGTTTGAGGATCCCCGTGGAGGATTCAAGACCGTAAGGGAATTCAAGAGGGAATATGACAGCGCGGCCCAGAATATCACCTTCACTGTCGTGGCTACCGCTGTCGTTTACGGCGTTTCGCTGGCCATTAATTATATTTATGGCACGGAATATAATGAAGACCGGACACCGCTGTTTTCATTTTATTATTCAATGCCGCAAAGTTCACTGGATTGCGGCACCATGGGAGTAATGTACACCTTGAGGTACTAAATATGCTGACCGATTCCTATCTGAGAAAACATGATTACCTGAGGGTATCCATTACCGATAAATGCAACCTCCGGTGCGCATACTGCATGCCTCCCGAAGGCATTCCTTTTCTTGCTCATGAAGAGGTGCTGCGTAACGAGGAGTTCGTTCGTCTTATCAGGATTTTCGTGGAAATGGGTATTTCTAAAATACGCTTCACCGGCGGAGAGCCCCTTATCAGAAAGGGCCTCATGAATATCATCGAAGAAATCCGGCTCCGTTTCCCCCATGTAGAACTTGCCATCACGACCAACGGCATCCTCCTTGATGAATTTCTCGATGACCTGCACCGGCTGCGCGTGCAGAAGCTGAACATCAGCCTGGACACGCTTTCTCCGGCGCGGTTCCTGGAGGTCACCAGGCGCGATGAGCTGCCCGTGGTCCTGGCCAATATCGACAGGGCGCTGGACCGGAAATTCTTTGATATTAAGCTTAACGCCGTCCTTTTCGAGGAAACACTGGAAGAGCTGGAAGACCTGCTTGTTTATGCCGGTGAGCGGGATATTGTTTTCCGTTTCATCGAGCGCATGCCATTTTCCGATTCGGACCTGGCCGAGTCCTTCATATCTTCGGATCTGCTCGTGGAAAAAATTTCCCGCATGGGCGTTATGACGCGCAATAATGTCCGAGATACGGCGGTATCAAATCGGTACGATCTGCGCATGGACAGCGGGCTCCTGGTTAAAATCGGCGTCATACCCTCCATTACGCATAAATTCTGTGCCAGCTGCAACCGGTTGCGCCTGACGGCCGACGGTTCCTTGAAAACCTGTCTCCATTCGGCTGTGGAACATGACCTGAAAAAGGCGCTCAGGTCCGGCAACGGCGATGAGGACCTGAAAGCCCTTATCATGGGCGCCGTGAAAGACAAGCAGAGCAGCCACAAGCTGGATTGTTATTCAGCCGACGGGGGGTGCGCCGCCGTGGTGAACTCCAGGACGATGTCAAAAATCGGCGGGTAGCCATGAAAGGAATACGGCCCCCGGCGAAGAGATCGTACTTTTTAATTGAACCGGCCTCCGCCGCCCCCGAAGGGGGCTTTCAATAGAGTGTCGTAAAATATTTATCAACCCCTCTCAGGGGTGGCGAGTATTGATAATAAACGAAGAGTAAATATATCCGCCGGGGTCCGGTGAGTGAAAAAGCCCCCTGAATCCCCCGGAGGGGGACTTTAAGAATGTGAAAAGGTTGGATTGAAATTATGAAAAAAATTCTTGTCACCGGCGGGGCCGGGTATATCGGTTCACATGTGGTGAAACTTCTGGGCAGGGCGGGATATGATGTTGTGGTCATCGACAATCTCTCCACAGGGCATCGCGAGTCCGTGCTCTGCGGTGAGCTTGTTGTGGGAAACATGGGGGACCGGGGCTTTGTAGACGCCGTTCTTAAAAAGCACTGTCCTGACGCGGTCCTGCACTTCGCCGCCTTTATCCAGGTCGGCGAGTCCGTGGAAAAACCTGTCATGTACTATCAGAACAACACGGCCAATACGCTGAATTTTCTTGAAACGCTTCAGGATAACGGCATCAATAAATTCATCTTTTCATCAACGGCCGCCGTATATGGTATCCCCGAGGCGGTCCCGGTGAGCGAGGAAACTCCTCTTGCGCCCATTAACCCCTATGGCATGTCAAAACGTTTTGTCGAACAGATCTTGAAGGATATATCCCTGGCCTCGAACTTCAATTATGTGGCCCTGCGGTATTTCAATGTGGCCGGGGCCGATCCTGACGGCGAACTGGGGCAGAAGTACGAATCGGCAACGCATCTCATCACCAGGGCGCTGAAGACGGCAAAGGGTGAATTTAAAAAACTCCAGGTTTACGGCACCGACTTTCCCACGAAGGACGGTACGGGTGTCCGGGATTATATCCATGTGAACGATCTGGCCGGGGCTCATATCATGGCCCTGGAATACCTGCTGGCGGGCGGGAAAAGCAATATTTTCAATCTTGGCTATGGCCACGGGTTCTCCGTGCGCGAGGTTATCGACGTGGCAAAGAAGGTGACGGGGGTTGATTTCACCGTGGAGGAAACGGGGCGCCGTGAGGGTGATCCTCCGGAACTTATCGCCGACAGCACGAAGATAAAAAACACACTGCACTGGAAACCGCAGCATGACAATATTGAATTTATAATAAAAACGGCATGGGAGTGGGAGAGAAAGTTATGATGAAAGAAGCGGCACTGGTTCACCAGTTTCTCGAAATAAGCGCTGAAAAATATCCAGAGAAGATAGCGGTGATTCACGATGATGTGAGGGCCTCCTATGGTGATATCAACGTGGCTGCGAACCGGCTGGCCCGGTGGCTCGTTGATTCCGGTGTGGCAAAGGGTGACCGTGTCCCCATGATATTTCTGAACAGCCTGGAATATATTATAAGCTACTATGGCATCATGAAGGTTGGTGCCATAGCGGTTCCCCTGAGCACGGACCTGAAGCCCGACAGCTTCAGGCCTCTCATCGAAGAACTGGAACCGGTCGTGATCATCGTGGCATCACGCTATGAAAAACTGCTGCAGGAAACGGGCCTCGAGTCGTTGACTGTGAAGAACTGCCTGATTAAAGATCCTTCCTCGGATGAGGCAATCCCGGGCTGTGCTGTTACTTCCTGGGACAGTGTAATGAGCAGCGGGGATGACTCCCCCGTTGATATTTCAATTGAGCCGGGAGACATGGCCAGCTTCATCTATACCTCGGGTTCCACGGGGAAGCCCAAGGGAGTCATGCTGACCCATGCGAATATCGTCACCAATACCAATTCCATATGCGAATACCTGAAACTCACGGAAAAAGACATCCAGATGGTGGTGCTCCCCTTTTTCTATGTCATGGGCAAGTCACTGCTCAATACGCATTTCGCCGCAGGCGGGTCACTGGTGCTCAACAACAAGTTTGCTTACCCTGCCACGGTGGTGAAACAGCTCGTGGAGGAAAAATGCACGGGCTTTTCCGGTGTTCCATCCACCTTTGCCTATCTTCTTCACCGGTCACCTCTCCGGAATTACCGGGATCAGCTTGTCAACCTGCGCTACTGTTCCCAGGCCGGCGGCCACATGGCTCGTCAGACGAAGGAAGAACTGCGTGAAGCCCTCCCTGAACACGTGGAGATATTCATCATGTACGGTGCCACCGAGGCTTCGGCCCGGCTTACCTATCTTGATCCGGCCCGCTACCATGACAAGATGGACTCCATCGGCAAGGCCATACCGGGCGTGATCATGAAGGTTGTTGACGAGAACGGGAACGAAGTTCCGGCTGGAGAAACGGGAGAGCTTGTGGGTGCCGGGAACAATATCATGCAGGGATACTGGAAAGACCCGGAGCTCAGCGCGGCCAAGCTGGACCACAACGGATACCATACCGGCGACCTGGGATACAGCGATGACGAGGGATTCCTGTACCTGGTGGGCCGCAAGGACAATATTCTCAAGGTGGGCGGGCACCGTATCAATCCCCAGGAAATTGAGGATGTCATCATGGAGACCCAGCTTATCGTCGAGGTTGCCGTGGTGGGAATACCCGATCAGCTGCTGGGAAACCGCCTGGTGGCCGTTGCAGTGCCCATAGAAAAAGACACGAAAGAAGAGGATGTTCTGGCTATTACGGCGCAGAAACTGCCAAAATATAAACTGCCCTCGGAGATTCGTTTTGTCCGGCAGCTGCCGAAAAAAGTCAATGGCAAGATTGATAAGTTTAAATGTAAGGAGTTGCTGACGCAGTAAAATCTCAAATGTCCCCCGGCGGATTAGGGGACTATATTAAATAGATTTAAAGCTGCCGCCCCCGGGGGGCTTAATATCCCCAAATTCCCAGGAGTGTAACTTGTAGGCAGATGTGTATTTTAACCCCCTCCGGGGGTGGCTGAAGAAAATATTTTTGTTCAATAAGTTTATTAGCCGGGGGCAACTCCTCGCCGGGGTCCGGAGAGTCTTGATTGATAATTTATACTTCCCGGTCATATTAAACCTTGACAACTATAGAGTAAAAAGTAATATTTGGCACTCATAAATCATAAAAATATAGAAATAAACAGATTTATCGGCTCTCGACATACATCATATATGCCATTATTCAATGGCGAAAATCCGGGTAATAACAGATCGAAGACAAAGACCATATGTTCTATAGATACAGCTGCATTATTTTATTGCTGAGCGCCCTCATAACCTCCTGCTCGGGCAGATATATCGGCCAGTACGAAAACGGCAAACGCCAGGGTAAGGGCTATTGCCTTTATCATAATGGAAATAAATATATCGGCCAGTGGAAGGACGATAAACGAGACGGTTACGGCGTATTTATCCTGGGGCCCAAATCACCCTGGGCCGGGAACAAATATGCCGGTGAGTGGAAGGATGACAAGCGTCACGGGAAAGGTACCTATTCTTTTGCCGATGGAACGGAGTATCAGGGCGACTGGGAAAACGATTTCATGCATGGCTATGGGGTCATGACCTACTTTGATAATTCCGTGTATAAAGGTCAGTGGGCTAATGGATGGAAGACAACGGGGGAGTATATTCTCGGCGAGGGGTCACGTTGGGCCGGCAATAAATATACCGGTGAATGGCTCAAGGACCGGATGCACGGGAAGGGAACCTATATCTATGCCAACGGGAACCGGTATACGGGAGATTTCGTGAACGGTGTTCGTCAGGGAACCGGTCTCATGGAGTTTTCCAACGGCGATCGCTACGAAGGTGAGTGGTATAACGACCAGATTCGGGGCCAGGGAACATACCGTTTCAAAAACGGCAACGTGTACGCCGGCCAGTGGAAAAACGACATGATGAACGGCCTGGGCGATATGAAGTATGCCGACGGGCAGATCTATTCAGGCCAGTGGGAAAACGATATGCGCCATGGTATCGGAACGCTCAGGAATAAAAAAAGTGAAGTGGTTTTTTCCGGCGAGTGGAAATACGATATGCAGGTCGAGCCCATGGAAAAGGGCGATATCGATGCGGGAAAATGGCGCAGCGGTGAGCATATCTATACTTTTGAGAGCGGCGACACCTTTACGGGAAACTGGAACGACGGCAAGCCTGACGGAAAAGGAGTTATGGCCTACGCGAACAGCGATAAATATGACGGTCAGTGGAAGAACGGTATGAGACATGGCAGGGGTGTCTTTGTCCATGGAGAAAAGTCACGATGGTCGGGTAACCGGTATGACGGTGAGTGGAAGAACGACAAGATGAATGGAAAGGGGACCTATACCTACGCCAATGGCAATAAATACAGCGGCGAGTGGAAGGACGACAACATGAACGGTACCGGGATCATGACCTACGCCAATGGAGAACAGTACAGCGGCCAGTGGCTGAACGGCGATAGACACGGTAAAGGATACTATCTGTATCCCGATGGAAAAAAAGTGGAAGGTGAATGGAAGTACGGTATCCTCGCAGCTACCGCTGAAGAGGAAAAGATCAATCCGAAGCAGTATGAAAACGGTATCCATACCTTCGTTTTTGATAATGGCGATAAATACACGGGACAATGGAAAAACGGAAAGCCCCACGGCGAGGGCACCATGATCTATGAAAACAGCAATGTCTACACCGGGACCTGGAAAAAGGGAAAACGGGAAGGGAAGGGCGTGTATACCCATGGACCCAAGTCGCGGTGGGCCGGCAATAAATACGAGGGCGACTGGAAAGACGATTACATGACGGGCCAGGGAACCTATATGTATGCCAACGGCAATAAATACACGGGCCAGTGGGTAAAGGACAACATGGAGGGGCAGGGCACCATGGTCTATTCCAATCATGACATCTATACTGGTCAATGGAAGGACGGCGTCCGTCACGGCAAGGGCGAGTACCGGTATTATATCGACGGCCGCGTGGAAAAGGGGAAGTGGGAAGAAGATATGTTTGTTGAGGAGTGAGGAAGATTTCTCTGGAAGAGCAAGAAGGTGTAACAAGAAAAATGTGCCACAGAGGCACAGAGAGTTGCGTTGAACGATAGTGTTTTAGAAGAGGGGTTACAGGAAGAACGCGAAGGCCGCGAAGGAAAAGTATGTAGACCGCGTAAACGTTGATAAATAATTAACTGGATGAAAGGATAGAATTTGAAGAGAGTTTTTAGAGTTGGTTCTAAGAAAAAACCTCGATTCAAAGGATTCATTTAGCGACATGCAAAGAGTTGGGCTGAGCGATTGTGTTTTATAAGAAGGGTAAAAGGAAGGTCACGAGGATGAGAATAATAAAAATGTTTTAAATTTATTTAGTCTGGAGGCGTATTAATAATTAAGAAAATATTTGAAAGTTAAGTGTATTGTGTAGATAGCATGAAATTTGGTGAATTGTCAAACAGGATTATTGGAGCAGCTATTGATGTCCACAGAGAATTGGGACCTGGATTGCTTGAAAATGTATATAAACACTGTCTGGCTTATGAATTAGCAAATAATGGCATACGCTGTTTATGTGAGGTCACTCTTCCTGTTTTTTATAAAGGTATACAAATTGATTGCGGATATAGGATGGATATGGTAGTGGAAGATACTATCATTCTTGAGTTGAAGTGTGTTGAAAAATTATTGCCGATTCATCAGGCTCAATTGATAACCTATATGAAATTGTCCGGAAAGAAAACGGGCATCCTTATCAATTTTAATGAAAATTATTTAAAAGATGGTTTAAAACGACTTGTCTTGAATTTATAGACTATTTAAAGTAGCTATTTTTTATAGAGCAATCAGTAAGCGGACTGATAATATTATTTTTAAAGTACTTCGCGCTCTTCGCGTACTTCTTGTGAAATTTAAAAAAGTATATGACAATGAAAATCCCCTTCCATAAACCGTACATTACCGAAGACGAAATCAATGCCGTGGCCGATTCCATGCGCAAGGGCTGGCTCACCATGGGACCGAAAACCGTTGAATTCGAAAAACGGTTTGCCGAAGCGGTGGGCGCCCCGTATGCCGTGGCCGTCAATTCCTGTACGGCCGCCCTGCACCTGGCGCTGAAGTGCATTGACCTGAAACCCGGTGATGAAGTGATTATTCCCGCCATGACCTTTGTGGCCACGGCCGAGGTGATACGCTATTTCGATGCCGTGCCGGTGCTTGTTGATATCGAAGGCGATACACACAATATTGACGCGGGTAAAATCGAAGAAAAAATTTCCGGTAGAACCAGGGCTATTATCCCGGTTCATTTCGCCGGTCAGCCCGCGGATATGGATGAGATCATGGCCCTGGCCGGAAAACATAATCTGACGGTAATAGAGGATGCTGCTCATTCATTCCCTGCATCATACAAAGGGCACGCTGTGGGATCTATCGGTCATATCACTTGTTTCAGTTTCTATGCCACGAAGACTATCACTACGGGTGAGGGCGGTATGGCCGTGACCGCCAACGAAGAGTGGGCCGATCGCATGCGGGTCCTGCGTCTACACGGTATTTCGCGTGACGCCTGGAAGCGCTATACCGACGAGGGGACCTGGCGTTACGATGTTATCGAAACCGGTTTTAAATACAACATGACAGACCTGGCCGCAGCCATGGGACTTGAACAGCTGAAGAAAGCGGAAATGATGAAAGAGGGAAGATGCAGGATAGCGGCACGCTACTCCGCGGCTTTCAGCGGACAAAAAGGTCTGATTCCCTATACGGTGAGAAACGACCGTGATGGTGCCTGGCATCTGTATCCGCTGAAGCTCGATATTGATGTTCTATCCATCAGCCGGGACCAGTTTATCGAGGAACTGAAAGAACGGGGAATCGGCACCAGCGTGCATTTTATTCCCCTGCCCATGTTTTCCCACTACGGGGAATTGGGATACCGGATTGAGGATTTTCCTGGAAGCCGGTATGTATTTGAACGAACGGTGTCGCTACCAATTTATTATGGGATGAACGATGATGAGATGGAGTATGTTATTGAATCTGTGTTGGATGTTGTGGGGAAATCTGCCATAGAGGCGCAGGGGCACAGAGAGCCTTATTGAGCGATGCTGTTTTGGAAGAATTATAACAGGAAGAGCGCGAAGGCCGCGAAGAGGAGCGAAGGTTTTCTCTTGTCAGACCGGGACACGGTCGAGATTTTGCAAGTCTCATCAGATAAACAATTTAAGCGGCATATTTGTGAGGCTGGGGAACCCCTCAGCTTTTTTAATTGTACTTTACAGCATACATCCTGATAAATCAGACTGTTTTTCTCGCAACTTCGTGCTCTTCGCGTACTTCCTGTTTCATCTTTTTATAATCGTCCTTGCTCCTCCGAACTCTCTGTGTCTCCGTGCCTCGGTGGCCTATTATTTTTTTATGCTATATCCCGGATGTTTTTTTGCGTCTTAGCGCCTTTGCGCGGATAACTTTAAAAATTATTTTCAGATTCCAATTTTACCATGCTTTCCCGGCATGTCCGGAATGAGCTCAATAATTTCAAGCCCCCTCAAGGGGGCGGCGGCATTGGATCCATGCCGCGCGCACTATGTATCCGCCGGGGGCATCTTCGTTGTTTCCCCCATGAAGAATCATGAATGACAATATGACATAATTGCCTTCGATAAGACCCAAAAGGGTGTAGATTCCCCAATATCATTATTTCAATTGTTCCTCTGAAATATCCAAATTGATCTTGACGTAATCCTGCAAGCCATTACTTTTTGCTATCATTATGGAGTTTATCTTCAATTTTCAGTTTATAACAAAAATTTTATATAGTATTTCCAATATCATATTTGACTTGAAAAAAATTAACCGCTTGATGAATTATAAATAGAGATAACTAAAGAGGTCAAAAACGCGATGTCATCCAAAGAAGCACTGATTCAAAAAATAAAAGAAAATAAAGAAAAAGTAGGGATATTAGGTCTCGGTTATGTGGGACTTCCACTGGCGGTTGTATTTGCTAAAAAAGGGATACTGGTTCTGGGCTTTGAAAAATCGGAGAACAAGGCACAGAAAGTCAATAAAGGCGATAATTATATCGGAGATGTCGAAGATAATGATTTAAAAGCAGTCGTTGATCAAGGATTCCTTTCCGCCACAACGGATTTTACCAGGATAAAAGAATGTGACGCGCTCATCATCTGTGTTCCCACACCTCTTGATAAATTTAAAAAACCCGACATGTCGTATATTGAAAATTCCTGTCATGAAATCGGTAAATATATGAAAAAAGGTGTATTTGTCTCTCTTGAAAGTACAACATATCCGACAACCACTGAAAATGTTATGAGACCGATTATTGAAAAGGAATCGGGTTTAACTTGTGAACAAGATTTCTGGCTCGCTTTTTCACCGGAACGGGTCGATCCAGGGAACCATGTTTATAAGACCGAGAATACTCCCAAGGTTCTTGGTGGAATAGGTGCGGACGCAGTGGGGATAGGTAAGTTGTTATATGAGAAAGTGATAAGTCAGGTTTATCCCGTCAGTTCTCCACGAGCTGCGGAAATGGTGAAAATTCTGGAGAATACCTATCGTCTGGTCAATATTAGTTTAATAAATGAGCTAGCTCTTCTTGCAGGCCGCATGGACATTGATATCTGGGAAGTAATAGACGCGGCAAAAACCAAGCCCTTCGGTTTTCAACCCTTCTATCCCGGTCCTGGAATCGGAGGGCACTGTATACCTCTTGACCCCTTTTATCTGGAGTATATCGCAAAGAATTATCGTTTTAATCTTTCCATGATAAACGCTGCAGGCACTATTGATGATATCATGCCCCATAGAATGTTTGTAAAGATCAATTTCGCCCTCAACAGGCATAAAAAGGCAGTAAACGGTTCAAGAATTCTATTTCTTGGTGTTGCGTACAAGGCAGATATTAATGATGAACGAGAGAGTGCGGCCCTAAAGATAATCGATGAAACAGCACGTAAAATGGGCGAGGTTATGTATCATGATCCCTACATTCCTGAAATTGTTACGGAAGAAAGAAGATCGTTTTCAAGTGTTGAACTTACTGATAAACTTTTAGAAGAAGTTGATTGTGTGGTTATAGTTACGCCGCATAAGGTATTTGATATGAAACGAATTGTTGCCAAGTCCAAACTGGTTGTAGACCTCCGTAATGCAACAAAGGGGATCGCTGCGGAAGAAAAAATATTTAAATTGTAGATATTAATAAAAAAATTTACTGCTTATTGGTGTACTATTGATACAAATAGATATTTCTTAACAGTCTAAAGACATGAGATATCGTAATGGTTTAAATTGTTATCATAAAAATGCTATTGCTTATATTGAGGATTAATGCTCGAAGACATTAGAAAAAAAGAACGGCTCATTGTCAGGATGCATCTTTTTCTTGATATGATCCTTACTATCGTTTCGTTTCTGAGTGCTTATTATTTTCGTAAATTTGTTTTACCCTCAAAATATGTCAGCCAGCTTAATATTACACCCAATTATTACATTGTTCTCCTGATGATTATAATCATCTGGATCGTTGTTTTCGCCCTTTTTAATATCTATGCAACTTTTTCAGAAAAAAACTACCTTGAAATTGTTAAGGATATAATCAAGACCACCAGTGTTGGTATGATTATTGTCATTTCAGCTCTCTTTCTTTTCAATATGAAGGAGGTGAGCAGGCTTCTGTTGGGTACCTTTTACATCACCAATACAATTTTTCTTCTTATAAGTAAACGCATTATTCTTTCTATTCTCAGGAAATATCAGCGCAACAGCCAGAATTTTCATAATATTCTTATAGTAGGGAGTCGCCGCCGGGCTGAAGGGGCAATCGGGCTTATACATTCATCAAAAAAAGGCTATAATATAATTGGTTGCCTTGATACCCATGCCGAAAAGGTGGGACATGAGGTGAAAGACGGCGTTAAAATCATTGGCACTATGGATGACCTCAAGGGGATTATGCTCAAACACGTCATTGACGAGGTCATATTTGCCATGCCTCTGAAGGATATTGAGTCAGTGCAGGTTTACATGCTTCTCATAGAAATGATAGGGGTAAAAGTTCGTATATTTCCTGACTGGCATATTTATTCGGTACTTTATCAACCCGGTATTGCCAGGATTTTTTTTGACGATTTTCATGGTATCCCCACTATGCTCATAACGGCAACGACCTCCAAACACCGTGATCTTCTGGTGAAGTCATTCATCGATTTTTCCGCTTCGGCCTTTGGGCTGTTGATTATTTCACCGATACTTATTACCATATCGTTGCTTATAAAAATAGTTTCTCCCGGAGGGAAGGTACTCTTTAGACAGGAGCGTCTGGGGTTTAACGGGAGGATTTTTAATGTGTACAAGTTCAGGACCATGGTGCCTAATGCAGAGGAACTGCTCGAACAGCTTAAGGAGCTTAACGAGGCAGATGGCCCTGCTTTTAAAATCAAGAAGGATCCACGTATAATTCCTTTTATCGGGACTATTCTTCGTAAAACGAGCCTGGACGAACTACCGCAGCTTTTTAATATATTGAAGGGGGAAATGAGTCTCGTAGGTCCCCGCCCACCTATACCCTCTGAGGTTGAGCAGTACGATGTGTGGCAGCGGCGTCGTCTCAGCATGAAGCCGGGCCTTACCTGTCTGTGGCAAATCGCCCCGAACCGCAATGACATAAGCTTCAATAAATGGATGGAGATGGACCTCCAGTATATTGATAACTGGTCCCTATGGCTTGATTTTGAGATATTGTGGAAGACGGTGAAGGTTGTATTCGGGGGGGAGGGAAGATAAAAATTTATGGAAATATTTTTTTCCAATTCAATTTTCTTTTTTTAAAATTCAGAAAACAAGAAAATCCTGCCCTGAACGTGATTGACCTGAGTATCGGCATGCTGTCAAAGGTGATGTATAGCGATCCATCTTTTCCCAAAAAAACTGATTGATAATATATCACGGTGTTTCGTTTGTTGAGGATTTAATAATAATATACGTGTATATAATATGTCTTTTATTTAAACAATATAATGATGATTTTTTATAGAAAAAAATTTACTGATGTATTTGATAATGTTGATGCAGAAAAAAATAATTTTGATTTTTTACGTTTTGTTGCAGCATTATTGGTAATTATTTCGCATTCCTTTCCAATATCATATGGCTCCCAATGCGAAGATCCCCTGCGTAATCTGACAGAGACCCTTTCTTTCGGTCTTCTGGGTGTTTATATTTTTTTTATTATAAGTGGTTTTCTCATTACTTACAGTTATGAACGATCAAAGAATATTACAATTTACTTTACAAATAGATTTTTACGGATATACCCTGCGCTGATCTTTCAAGTATGCCTGACTGTCCTTATTTTAGGCCCCTTTATAAGTAATTTTTCATTTATTGATTATTTTTTCAACCAGCAGACTTATGAATATATGCTGACAAATACAATTTTTATAGTTAAGTATCATCTTCCGGGAGTATTTGTCAATAATCCATATCAATACGCAGTGAATGGATCGTTGTGGACATTAAAATATGAATTAATATGCTATGTGATAGTTGCATTTTTGGGGATTATAGGATTAATAAAAAAAATATTTGTAATTATTAGTTTAACTTTCTGTATAATAATAACCTTGATAATGAATTTATTGGGCCTCAATGAAGCTGGTATTTATTATTCATTTTATTATATATTACACTTCTTTATTTTTTTCGGTATGGGGATGCTGTATTATCTTTTCAGGGACAAGATGATTTTAGATTTTCGTCTTTTCATTCTATCTATTTTAATGATAATTTTTTCTTCTTTTTATCCACCCCTTTTGCCGTTTGCGGTTGCGATTGCAGGACCATATTCTATTCTATATCTTGCCTTTCTGCCTATTTCCCAACTAAATAATTTTAGTAAATACGGAGATTTTTCATACGGTATATACATTTATGCTTTTCCGGTTCAACAATTAGTTTCAAAAGTATTATTGAATAATCAAAATTGGGTTTTAAATATTCTCATTGCCGCACCAATAATTATTATTTTTTCAATATGTTCCTGGCATTTAGTTGAAAAAAATGCGCTATCATTAAAAAAAGCATATAAAAACTAATAATTTTCTCTGAAATCACATATTTGTTGGGTTGATTAATTTCGTATTAAATCTTACCCGATCTAATTTTATGACTTGACGATTCTTTTTTAGAAGTTTAAATATCATTTTATTCATTATTTTATTCACGGGTGCGGTAATGGAAAATACGAATCTTATGTCATTTCGCTCGATTATTATAAGCGTATTCAGGAAAAAAAATATTGCTATTATTATTTCAATTACAGGATTTATTTTTACATTCGTTGTGCTTAAATTTAACACCCCTATGTACACTGCTACGGCTAAATTGCACATCAGAGGGATACCTCAGGTGTCGCAGGATTTTTACATGGGCTTAGGAGGCAGTAGAATCCATCAGACCCAAATGGCGATTGTTCGGTCCGATCCGGTTTTACGCAGAGTCGTTGAGACATTACATCTTGATAAACAAACACCGGATTATGAAAAAAAATTTTGTAGTCCAATAAAATATTTTTTAATTGATCTGAAACAAAAGCAATTTGAATCGGCGATGAACGAAGTGCCTGAGGACAGAAAAAAAGATATACTTTTTATGGTCGCAAAAAACAGGCTGCTTAAAAATTTAACCACAAATTTAATTTCAGGGACAGACATTTTTACAATAGAAGTTACTGATTTCAGCCCAGCCATGGCAGTTGCGATAACGAATATCTTAAGTCGGGCATATACAATATTTGATCAGCAACAGCAGCTTGTCGAACTGACACAGACTTATGGGAAATTCCATCCCTCCGTAGTTCAATTAGCAGACAATATCGATTTGATGACGAAACGTTTGTCGGGTAATAAAGTGAGTGATTTTGAAGCACTTGGAACTGCCAGTGTCAAAATTATAGAACAGGCCAACACTGATTATCAACCTGTTGGAAGACCGAAAATCCAGATATTGCTTATAGGAATCATTGCAAGCATTTGCGCCGGACTGGGCTTTGCCTTCGTATATGATCATTTTCTGGATCAGACGTTTAAATCACCGGAACAAATCATTAATACATTGAATCTCCCATTAATCGGTTCTGTCCCTAAAATATATAAAAAGGGTAAAAGCTTATTAATCAGTGAAATGCAGACCAATTATCTATATACCTTATTTCTTGAGGATATGGCTGATCAATTATTTGTTTTCATTAAAACACTCAAAATTAAATCCATCCTGATGAGTTCTACAGTTAAAGGCGAAGGATGCAGCAGCATATCATCTAATCTGGCTATATTATTATCGAAGCAGGCATCCTGCAAAACACTCCTTATCGATATGAATTTTGCTAATCCCACAGTTTCAAAGTTGTTTGCAATCTCTAATGAACCAGGGATTGCAGATATTTTAGAAATAAACCCAACTGCAGGTAAGAACAAAGGACAGTTAAGCGATATAATCCATCATATAGATAACAACTTTGATATAATAACTGCTGGAAAAATGGAAATGAACCCGACTGCATTGACAAATGAACACGAGTTCGTTGATATTATTAATAAATTAAAAGAAATGTATAGTGTGATTCTCGTTGATTCATCAAATATAAAAAACAATAAATATATTGAAAAACTTTCTCAAATACTTGATGGGACGATCATTGTCATATCAGAAGGAAAAGTAAAGAAACAGATAATAGAGAATACTTTAAGTATAATAAGACGGAAAAATGTGAATGTTGTCGGAGCAATTTTGAATAATAGAAAGTTTCCTATACCTGAATTCATATATAAAAGGTTATAACAGAGAGATTATAAAAATAATCATATTACATGTTGAAATGAATGTGGATGGAATAATCTTAGTTAAATGAGCAAAAACTGCGTCCTCTATTTTTTATCGTGATAATAATAGGTTCAAGAGAATTGATCGTAATAGAAACCGGTGAATTCTCAAGGTTGCTCCTGCCATCGTGGAGTAATATAACATTTCCCGTTTCTAACACATCTTGAACTGAATCAATAACTGCCTGTGACGATGAAGCGGAATAATCATTTGGATCTATATCCCAGAAAATTATTTTTTTCTTCGTGAGCAGTATATAGATTAGGCTTATTATGTTCAGTTTTCCGTATGGAGGCCTGTAGAGGTTAAGTTTTTCTTCTGGTATGCCATGATTTGCGCAAGCTTGATTAAATTTTAAAAAATCGATAAGTGTTTTGACTGGGGCAGTCTTCCAGGCATGAAGATGATCGTAACCATGAATACCAAGACCGTGCCCATCAAATATAATCTGGTTTATCAACGCCGGATTCTTTTCAATATTCCGACCTGTAATAAAAAAAGTAGCTTTAATTTCATGTTTCTTTAAAATTGCTAAAATTTGCGGTGTTGATTCAGGATTAGGCCCATCATCAAAAGTCAAGTAGACACATTCTTTTTTCAGAGACAGTAAAAAAAAGTGTCTCAGAATTATTTTGGCAAAGGCGGGGATTAATATGTATAAAAGAAATAAGAAGCAGCAGATTATTATTAAAGTCCACACTATGTGCATATGTTTCCCTCAACGAGATACCGATTTATTTTTTTAATTGTTGATTTAAGTATTCATAATATTTCGCCTGGGTCATGTCTTCGAAATTTGGTGTAAAGAGTAAGGATCGTTGTATCGCATCAGACAAATCCTTAATATTATATACTGCCATAATCAGGCCCAGTTTTTCAAGTTCGCTTATCAATTGTATTTGGTGATCATCAAAAAATTCATTGAATTCAGGAAGCCTCGGGATGGCTATAACTCTTTTGCCTCTTAAGAGTGAATCCATTATTGATCCGCTCCCTCCCTGGCAGATTACTAAATCACTCTGAGAAATCATTTGATGCAGTTTTTCCTGACCACAATAATCAAAAACAGGGTAATTCTTGGGAACGTAGGTTGAAGCACCGACTTGGGCAATTACATTAGATTTAATAATCTTCGCTTCAATAAGTCGATCCATCTCTTCCAGAAGCCGATCGAATTGCAGCTTGTATGTCCCTACTGTTATAAAAATATTATTTATTTTTTTCTCGCGAGATAACGTGATATCTTGAAAATTGAAAATCAAGCCACCATAGATCGCATTTGTATAATGCTTCAGCATATTCTTCCATTGCACAAATACAACATCCGATTTCGATCCAAATATTTTACCAAACGTTGACGGCTCATTTGTCCTTGCGATGGACTCAATAAATATTGTTTTTGACATTAATTTCCCCCATACCCATGCACCAAAGGAAGAACCAGCTCCGGTTGTTATTACAATATCAGGTCTCTCTTTCAGAAATATGAATAGAGACTGAAATAGGTTTTTGAAAGGTTTGAAAAACTGACGTTTTTTTATAACCTCCTTGAAAACAAATTTTTCTACAAAATAAACAGTATTGTGTTTTGATATCTCTTCAGAAAATGAATTTTTATCAGTTATAAAAAAGCATTTGAAATGGGTGTCACTAAAAAGAAATTTCAGCTGCAATAATTGATTCAAGTGACCGCCGCTATTACCTGTCAGACAAATTTTCATGATGAAAACCTCGTTTTATTAACCGAACAAATATGGAACAAACAATATAAATAATTTTTTTAGTTCATTCTTTGACTGCCATATGATTAAGGTAGAAGTGCATATAAAAAATCAAGGAATTAATGTGAATGACCTAAGTTGGCGAAAAATGTTTTAATTCTTCATTATAGTTCGAGATTTTCCACGCATAACCTGGTTTAACTGACAGTAGCCTCGTATAAATTTGAGTGATAGTATAGCAAAAATGATGTGGACAAGATTTAAGCATATAATAATAATTGAAAATTCGGTTTTTTATTGTTAAATTGTGCATAAAATTTAATAATGATCGTCAATGATAGTCCAGGTTGAGTGATTTCCTGTGCATTAATACTAATGTTTTGTATTTCACTGCCTGATGATTATTCGATTTTTAATTCAATGAAGCATTATTCCAATATAAAATATTGTGCTATACATCTTTTTTACAGCGGCGCAGAAATATCGATTTGATGAAAATATTTATTCTGACTTCAAAGAGGCAAAATAATGAGAGTATCTCAGTTTATTAAAAGCTTTACCCTTGCTTTCCTGGGGACATTATTAATATCCTGCGGAATAAATTATGAAGGTGATAATATGCCGAACATAAGTGGCTTGAAAAACAAATTACAAACAATACCACAGAAAAAATGGGACATTCTTAAAGAAAAAAAAGTGTATTTTGGGCATAAATCTGTTGGAGCAAATATTATGCAGGGTATTGATATCGTGAAAAGTGAATATCCGGCTATTGATTTTACTATTCTTGAAACTGATAAAGCAGAAAGCTTTATTAACCCGATTTGGGGACATTCAAAAATTGGAACGAACACGAAACCTCTGACAAAGATAGACGCTTTCAGGGATATCCTTGATCAGGGACTTGGCAATAAACTGGATATAGCCTTCATGAAGTTATGTTATGTTGATATTACAGAAGGAACTGATATTGACATGGTATTCAATTATTATACTCAAACAATAAAAAATCTTCAAAAGAAATACCCCCGGATTAAATTTATTCATTTTACTGTGCCCCTCACATCTTCAAAACAAGTAGATGTCAAGGATCGTGTTAAAGATATTATTAAAGGGATCATCGGTAAAAGAACTATAATGGATATCAATCTTGCAGATAACATTGCCAGGGATAAATACAATGGGCTGTTGAAAAAAAACTATCATGGGAAAGAGCTTTTTGATCTGGCCGCATATGAATCAATGTATCCGGATGGTAAAAAGGAGACCTGTCAAAAAGATGGTAAATTATATCAATGCCTGATTTCTGATTACACATATGATGGCGGACATTTAAATGGTTTTGGTAAAGAGATAATCGCGTCAAACCTGTTATTGTTTTTATCAGAATTATATTAAAACAAATATAAAAACTAATAACAGCGTATGAATATCAACAAAAACACGTTCAATAAATTATTCAGCAGTTCAAGCCTGAAAGCACGGCTGGCCAGAGGCGGCATGTGGATGACCATTGGCGGCGGGGCCGACGTGGGCTTAAAACTTATAAGAAACATGGTTCTGGCGCGGCTAATTGCTCCGGAAGCTTTTGGTATTATGGCTATCATTATCGCTGTTAATTCTCTCTTCGAATCCTTTACGCAGGTCGGTATTAAAGAAGCAATAATTCAAAGTGAGTACGGCTATGAGAAAAAATACCTGAATTGGGCATGGTGGATTTCTCTGATGCGGGGAGCAGGACTCTATTTGATAGGTTTCCTGTCAGCTCCATTTATCAGTGATTTCTATCAAATCCCGGAATTAACATTCATGCTTAGAATTGCCTTTCTGAGTATGATCTTCGCGGCCCTTTTCAGCCCTGCAGCTTATTCAAAGCTAAAGGAAATGGATTTTTTACGCTGGACTATGATATCTCTACTGGGCACTGTTTTTGGCGTTGCGTCTTCGGTTTATCTTTCATTTAAAATATCAGGAGAATGGGCGCTTATACTCGGTTTTATCCTTGAATCTTTGATACGTTCGGTTGCATCCTTCATACTTTGTCCCTATTTGCCAACATTTGAAATGGAAAAAAAGTATTTGGATGCGCTGTTAAGGTTTTCCAGGGGGATGGTCGGGCTGCCTCTCCTCACTTTCATTTTCATGAGAACTGATATATTTGTAATAGGCAAACTATGCACGCAGGCCGAGCTTGGAATTTACAGTCTGGCGGCAACACTGGCAGGTATTCCTAATGTCTTTATGGAAAAAATCATAACTCCGCTTATGATACCCGCCTTTTCGGAAATTCAAAATGATAATGCACGAGTGAATAAGGCTATAATCAGAGTAAGCGGGTTATTGGCTTTAGGCGGTATTCCGATTATTGTTTTTGTTTATTTCAACAGTGGAATAATCCTTCAGATAATTTATGGCGAGAAGTATGTACCGGCAGCCTTGCCCTTCGCGGTTCTTTTCATGTCAAATCTATTGCGTTCCATAAGCCTGCCGCTGGTTGCGGTTTATTTTTCAAAAGGAAAACCTGAGTTGCACAGACTTTTTACAGCAATCAGGGCATCGCTTCTGATCGTATTAATATATCCTGCAATTAAATTATGGAGTTATTCAGGCGCAGCTTTTGCAGTTTGTATTGCCATGCTGCTCGCCTACATAATTCAAGTTCAAAAACTGAAGAATGTTACCAATTTGCATATCAAAGATTACTATGGAGTATTTTTGAAGGCGTTTATCTACACAAGTCCGCTTATTGTCTGGTCACTACTGTCTGAATTATTTTTAGCTGACTATATCGTTCCCCGAACGGCAGTTAATATAGTGGGATTTATGTTGGTATCTATTTTTATCGTAAAAAAATATGTATTACCTATGGTCATGAGGATAAATAAAGGTGAGTGAAAAAAAATTTCAAGTAGGCCTTATGGGAGCGGCATTTCATACCGGCAATATGGGTGTTGCTGCACTAGCGGCTTCAATGATAAAAATAATATCAGGTGTTAAACCGAATTCGGTTTTCTCATTCTATATTTCGCATAACGATAATATGAAACAAAGTATTATATTGAATGGACAAAAAAATGAAATTGATGTTTACAATTACAGACTTTCACCAAAATCGAAATTAAATGATCATATTTTCTGGATCGTTCTTCTCGCTGTTATATATCGTCTAACACCGATAAAGGCAGTTAAAAATATTGTTTTGCATAACAGGTTTTTAAAAAATTTGCATAACTCGGATATAATTCTCGATATCCGTGGTGGAGACAGTTTTAGTGATATATATGGGAAGTGGTATTATATAATAGAATCCCTTCCAAGGATATGCGTATTACTCATAGGGAAAAAATATATTCTGATGCCTCAAACATATGGACCATATAAATCATTGATTTCAAAAAAAATAGCTTCGTTGATTTTCAAGAGATCTGCGTTGATATTTTCCAGGGACCAGGAAGGTATAACGGCTGTTAAAAAACTATTGCCGGTAAAACAAAGTAATAAAATACATTTTTGCCCGGATGTCGCTTTTTTGCTTGATGCGCGAAAACCAGTTAATATAAGCATTGATCCGCCTATCGACAAGAAAAATGAACTCATCGGTTTGAATATCAGCGGTCTTCTCTATCAAAAGACAATTAAAAAAGATATTCATTATACATTGAGTATAGATTATGAACGTTTCATCAATATATTGATCGAGCAGTTGATAAAAAGTACAAAAGCTCATATCCTCATATGCCCACATACATATGGCGTTTTTGAAAGTGATTATCTTGCCAGCAAAGAAATTTTTAAAAAATTACCTGATGCTTATAAAAAAAGGGTTCACATTATATCTGACAGATATGACCAATCAGAAATTAAAGGCATCATTGGCTCATGCGGCTTTTTTATCGGATCGAGAATGCATTCATGCATTGCAGCTTTATCTCAAGGAATCCCCGCTGTTGGTTTTGCGTATAGTAAAAAGTTTTTAGGAGTATTTCAGACAATTGGCATGGATGATCTTGTCATTGATGCCAATATAATAACACCTGAATCGGCTGTAGAAAAAATTACAGCTCTGTATAATATATTCGATGCAAAAAGAAGAAAGAACCTTGTTCGAGATGTTAATGAAGTCAAAAAAAACCTAGCATCATCTTTAGAAATCATATTTAAATAGAAAAGAGAAATTGCCATGATAGATGTATCAATTGTTATTGTTAACTGGAACACAAAAGACATGCTCGCGAATTGTATTGACTCTATTAACAAGGAGACAACATCAATACAAATCGAAATTATTGTTGTAGATAATAATTCTTCCGATGGCTCGCAGGAAGTTGTTAGAAAAAAATATCATGATGTGGTACTAATTGCCAATACTGAAAATCTCGGTTTTTCAAAAGCCAACAACATCGGAATAAAACGTGCCCGGGGTAAGTACATTTGTTTGCTAAATTCGGACACAATTATACTGGAACATGCTATTGATCAAATGTATGCATTTATGGAAGAAAACGTCAGGACGGGAATTCTCGGACCCGCAATATTGAATGAAGACCTGTCAACGAGGCAGACATGCAGAATCTTTCCGACGCTTCATACTGAATTGAACTGGGCTTTGCGCCTGGATAAAATATTTCCAGGATTGAAATTTTTCTCCCTGGATCTGATGGTTTATTTTAAGCATGATAAGACATCCGCTGTAGATGTTGTCCCTGGATCATGTATGTTTATAAAAAAAGAAGCAATTGATGCTGCAGGCATGCTGGATGAGTTGTTCTTTTTTTACGCCGAAGATGTGGATATCTGCAAGAGATTTAAAAACAAGGGCTGGGAAGTAATTTATTTCCCGCAGGCGAGAGTAATTCATTTTGGAGGAATCAGCACTGCAAAAGCCCCTCTACGTTTTGCAAGGCAATTATTGATTGCCAATATTCAATACTGGAGAAAGCACTATGCCCTGCCAAAAGTTATTGGCTATTTAATGATTAAGTTGCTACATTATTCAATAAGGTTTTTCGGATTCATTTTATTATTCATGATGAAAAAAAATGAGAGAAAAGAAAATTACGACCAGATTATTGTCAATAAGGAATGCATAAAATATATTCTCACTGGTATCAACAAATAATATTTCAGCATGCAGTACAAAAAATAAATACTAAATTAAAAAGATATGATTAAAAGATTAATAAAATTACTTATAAGTATTTTTTATTTCATTTTTGACCAGATATATTACCATTTACAAAAAAAAATAAATGGAAACAATGCTGGCCGCATGATAATAATTTATTATCATGCCATTAAACAACAGGAATTGAATAAATTTAATGCGCAGATGAATCTCCTTGGAAAGAAGACAAGACCCATATCTCTAACGGATTATTCGGAAGCTGTCACAAAAAAAGAACATAAACATTTTTCATCAGTAACTTTTGATGACGGCTTTCAATCCTTTTATGACTATGCGATGCCAGGATTGATGAAAAGAAAAATACCTGTGACAATGTTTGTGCCGTCAAAAAGCCTCAATCAGTTCCCTCAATGGCTTGATGGAACTGATCACGAGGATAAAAAAGAAAAAATCATGAATAAAAAATTAATTATGGAAATTAGTAAAAATCCACTCATTACTATCGGTTCCCATGGTCAATACCATAAAGATCTCTTATCATGTGATCGACTTACTTCGAAAAACGAAATTTCCGGATCAAAAGATGATATGGAGATTATGTTGAAAAAAAAACTACTGTTTATAAGTTTTCCCTATGGTAACTTTAATGAGAGTCATATTGAGATAGCGAAGGATGCCGGATATAGAAATGCTTTCAGCATAAACCCAAAGACTGAATATATATCGAAAAATGATTTTTTAATGGGTAGAGTCGAAGTTAATCCTTCAGATTGGCCGATAGAATTTTATCTTAAAATTATGGGTGCCTATAACTGGTTTGCTTGTTTAAAAACTTTCAAAGAAAAACCTTTTCTTGAAAAAATTCAATCTTTTATATTAAAAATAATAAGAAGTCTTATGCCGGCATGTTCGGAAAAATAAAAAGCTGACTGAATTATTAGGATTGCTCTTTCGTTCTAACAGGGTCTTGTTATTGAAGAAATTAAATGTATACTATAACTTTTACATATGACCAGACTATACTAAATCCATTTGCATTTACTTTTGTACTGCTAATGGGACTGACTGTTTTATTTATTGATAAAGATAAAGTCCTGGTACCACTGATTTTCGTTGCATGTTATATTACCGAGCAACAGCGAATAAGCATTGCTGGCCTTGATTTTAATATGATCAGAGTCATGCTGCTTTTCATTGTTGCAAGAATAATGATGAAGCATGAATGGCAGTTAGGCAGTCTTAATAAACTAGATAAAATATTTTTCACCTATGTCTTTGCAAATATTATTCTCAACACTCTGCTTGTAAAAACATCATCGGCTTTTATCAATAGACTTGGTTTTGGTTTTGATAATATGGGTATGTATCTGGTGGTGAGAAATTATATTAAGGATTTTAAACAAGTCAATAATGTTGTAAAATGGCTTGCTCTGGCGGGAATTTTGGTGGCTTTTGCAATGGTTTTTGAACAAGTTAATGGAAGAAACTTGTTTTCAGCGTTAGGCGGAGTACCCGATATAACCTTCATCAGGGAAGGAAAGCTGAGATCGCAGGGAGCTTTTTCTCATCCAATTATGGCAGGTACATTTGGTGCGTCCTTGCTGCCATTGATCTGGGGTTATTCTCAACAGGAAGACAGAAAGCGCTGGATCGTTATAATCGGTTACATTGTCAGTTTAAGTATAACACTGACCTCTAATTCAAGTGGGCCGCTTTTCACATTAATGGCAGCTGCCACAGCGATTTATTTCTGGAGATTTCGTGATTTTATGTCATCATTCAGAAAAATAGTATTCTTTTCTCTGGTGATCATGGAAATATCCATGACCGGTCACATTCATAATCTAATAATGAAAGCAGCTATAGTTCCGGGTTCTACGGCGTATCACAGATATATCGTCCTCGATACTGCGATTGAAAATTTTCGGAACTGGATGCTTTTTGGTTCAATTGACTTTCTTTCCTGGCATCCCTTTATGCGTGATTTAACAAATCACTATGTCGTAGAAGCATTAAAAGGCGGTATTCTCAATTTGTCGCTATTTATTGCAGTTTTTGTTTATTGTTATAAACATATCGGTAACAGTATGAAGCAATTTACTAATATTAATCACAAAAAATATATCTGGGCACTCGGCTCTGTTCTTTTCGCACACAATGTGTCATTCATTGGCGCATCTTATTTCGGGCAGATACTTTATTTTTTCTATATTTCTATAGCATTAATTTCTTGTGTTGGTGATATGTCCTTAAAACAGAATGTCTAAATTAAAGCAATACTGGAATTTCTCCGCAAATGCGGAGTGTAATAATACTATTTTATAAAGGAGCGCGACAATTGAAAAAAATACTGTTCATCCTATATAGAATCAATATACAACGAATACGGAATTTTATCATTAATAGGATCGGAAAGATGGAGGGAGGTGAGCCCCATTCAAAAACGTTGCGAGAGATATTTAAAGTCTATCATAACGTTATAATAGGAGAATACACTATGGGGGGCTGTTTCAATCCGAACCTGGTTGGGCCTTACACTACTATTGGAAGGTACTGTTCTCTGGCACGCACTGCCTTCATCAGAAATAGGAATCATCCGATTAATTTTAAATCAACACATCCTTTTTTCTTTAATCCAGGATTGGGCTATTGCAAGACAGACAATGTGGGATATAAACCCTTGGTAATAGAAAATGATGTATGGATTGGTCATAATGCCATTATCATGCCCCATGTCGCCTCAATCGGAAATGGAGCAATTATCGGCGCTGGTGCGGTTGTCAATAAAGATATCCCACCATACGCAATTGTCGTCGGTAATCCTGCACGTATCGCACGGTACAGGTTTTCTCCTGAGGCAATAGAAAAATTACTTAATGAAAAATGGTGGGAGAAAGATATGGATGAAATATCCAAGGATATAGATGCCTACTGTATTCCATATGAGAAAAAAGATGAACAGGATAATCAAGATAATTTTTAAAAGGCAGATATGATGAAAAGTAGCATTAAACATTCATATAATAAAATAGTAATTCTTGGATTATATTATACAGGCTATGGAATTATAAGAGAACTTTATCGTCACAATATCTCGATTAATGTGTTTGATAAAATTGTAAAATGGCCTGAAACAGTCACTAAACTGGCTAAACTGATGAGTTACGGTACGGAGGGAGACTTGCTGGACCAATTAATTCAATTCGCCCAGAAACAGGATAAAAAACCTGTCATGTATCTTGCCTCTGATTATTATGTTGATTTTTTTAAAAGGAATAAGGATATACTCCTAAAACATTATTTAATAGATTTCCCTGACAGCGATGTCGTTGATAAATTTCTTGATAAGGGTCTTTTCTCGGATTTTGCTCAAAAAAATGATTTTCTGATTCCCCAGACAATTGTTATTAAGTCATATAATGATTATCTAAAGCACAAGTCTTTTATAAAATATCCCTGTATTCTAAAACCTTTTTGGAGAACAGAAAATTGGCTGAAGGCTGGTCTTAAAAAAGTCTATATTTTTAACTCCAGCCAAGAATGTGAAGCAGGTATTAATGAAATTATTAAAATTGAAAACAATCTAATAATTCAGGAGTTCATTCCGGGCGGGGATGATGAGGTATACTTTCATTTAATGTATTACAATAATAAAGCTCAGTGCATCGGAGAATTTACAGGCAGAAAACTCAGGCAATGGCCGGTAGGTCTCGGGCAGACTGCATGCGCCGAACCGATGCCGAATGCGATCGACGTGAAAATAAAAAGTCGTAAACTTTTTGATTTCGTTAAATATAGAGGATTCGGTTCTGTTGAATTCAGAAGACACCCGGAAAACGGGAAGTACTATATTACTGAACCAACAGTGGGCCGTCAGGATTCGCAATCATTAATTGCCCCTGCAAACGGTGTTTATCTGGCATCAATAGCATATTCAGCATTGACCGGTATATCACTGGATTTACCGCCTGCACAAAAGCGAAAAGTCTTTTGGATTGATGATCAATATGATGTTTTCAGCATTCTTACATCAATACCCAAAGGTCAATTTAATATAAAGCATATTATGCGGTCATATGCAGGGAAAAAAGTATTTCGGCTCTTGAATATTATGGATCTCCGAGTTGCATTATACTGTTGGACAACAGTTATTATTAATAAGCTTTTTACTAAAATATCAAAAATGATATCTGCATCAATTAAGGGGAGGGATTAATTTGGCTGCAAAAAAGAAACGAAAAACAATCCAGGATGTTCTAGATAAGAAGATATGCTGCAGTTGCGGCGCATGCACTGTTGCTTGTCCCCAGAATTGCATATCCATGGTGTTCGGAGATCGCTTTAATTATCCCGTGATCGATGAATCGATGTGCAATAACTGTGGTAAATGTCAAAAAGCCTGTCCGAGCTTATATTTGACCCATGATGTAAAGCCTGATATACAGGGGGTTGGTTTAAGCAGGGACTATAAATATTTCCTCATACATCATTCAGATACTACTTTGCGGCATGACGCTGCTTCTGGAGGTTTTGTTACCGGCATAATCTCATACCTGATTGAAAAAGGACTGGCCGATGGCGGAATAGTAGCCAAAGGTAGCCCTGATAATGCACTGGAGAGTATATCATTTATTGCAAGAAATAAAGAGGAGCTTCTCTCATCACGGGGTTCGAGATATGCTCCTGTATCAAACTGTACACCGATAAAAGATATTCTGAAACTTGATGGTCGATATATTTTTATGGGTAAGCCCTGTGAAGTCGATGCGGTTAATCGTCTGATAAAAGTATATCCTGACCTTCAAGAGAAGATAATACTAAAAATATCATTTATTTGCGCAGGGACAGCAGCGAGATCCAGCACTAAACTTTTCATTAAGCGATATTTACCCGATATCGATTTAAAAAGTATCGGCCGCATAACATATAGGGGCGGTGGATGGCCTGGATTCTTCAGAGTCTATGATAGGAACAATAGCCTGATATTGAAACGAGATTTGATCGGCGATGAGCTTGATAACCTGGTGCCCCGGGATCACCTGCTGAGGTGCAATTTATGCATGGACCAGTGGGGGATGGCAGGGGATATCTCAGTTTCAGATCCGTGGTGCAAGGAATTTGTTGAAACCGAAACGGAAGGTCGAACAGCAATCGTTGTAAGGTCTGAACATGCTCTTGATTATATTAAATCTGCCGTTACTGACAAAGTAATGATTGCTGATGAAATCCAAATGGAAAATATACAATTATATCAAAATGATATTGTTGTGAATTCTGCAAAAAGGAAATCATGGATGTCGGCGTATGCACTCTTTTTCCTTGCAAAAATTCGATATCCTTTTTCAGCAGTGAGATATAAAGGTAAAGGCTTTAAAAGTGTATTGCGTGCTAAAAGTAATAAACATTATTTTCAAAATGAGTAATTATGATATCGATTATTATTAAAAATAAGAGAGGGTAAAAAGCTGTTAGGCGGTATCGTTTTGTAAAACTAACATGAGATCCGGTAGCAGGGCAAAATGACTTACCACTATTTTTCAGAAGGCTAACCAAAAATTTATGCCATAGCGGAAATTAAGAGGTAAATATGAGAAATTTATCATTAATTAACTTGTATATATATTTCAGAGGATTACCCAAAACTTTGTATTTTAACCTAAGATATCTATCGTTCAAACAGGCGATCAGATTGCCAATTTTAGTTTCACATAAGGTTTATCTCAAACAAACTAAAGGAAAAATTATTATTCATGATGAGTTAAAATTTGGAAAAATTCAGATCGGATTCCATGATGTCGGTATTTTTGACAGATGGAAGCAGAGAACTATTTGGAATGTGACCGGTACTGTAGAATTTAAAGGTAAAGCCAAATTAAAACACGGCTGTAAGATCACCTGTTCCGGAGAATTGACATTAGGGGATGGATTTGTAATTAGTTCAAATTCGATTATAGTTTGTAGAAAAAAAATTGTTTTTGGTAAAGGTTCCGGTGTTTCTTGGGATTGTCTGGTTATGGATACTGATATACAGAAAGTAAGAGACGAAAACAATGTGCATACAAATCCCAATAAAGAAATTATTATTGGAGAGAATGTGTTAATCGGAACTAATGCAAAAGTTTTCAAGGGAGTTAATCTACCTGACAATACAATCGTGTCGGCATGTGCAGTTGTTGTGAAGAGCATATCGGAAGGTTATTGTGCTATCGCCGGCAATCCAGCAAAAATAATAAAAAAAGGAATTTATTGGAGTGTATAAAATGGAGAATTGGTCTTGATGGGAGGTATGATAGGCTTTCTTTTTATGCTCCTATATTCTCGGCTTTTTTATTTAGTGTCCAAGATGTAATATTCGGCCCAGGTAACTGTATCGTTTCCATCGAATTCCATCATATAAGTTTATTACGCCATTTCTTTCTGACTTTATCCCAGAGTTTTGTTTTTTTAAGAAAAGATGATCCTGCTAATGATATACATTTAAAAATCATAATTATAATATTTAAATAGATACTCTTGATTTTTAAAGGGAAAATATACATTGAAGCTTCATTCCAGGATTGATCTACAAGATCTCTTTTATATTTGGCATCTCCAAAGCCGAAATCGATATCCCTGGCTGTTTTTATTTCGTGGACTTTTTGAAGTATTTTTACCAAGGCATACATTCCTGGATGGTCTTTGGAAAAACCGGGATTGTAACCCGTTGTCCAGGTGTAAAATATATTTTTATATATAATTCCATTCCAGAAAGCGCAGGGATTGTTGTCAACATAGATTATATTTCCAATAAACCAGCCCTTTTCAATTGAGAGTTTAACAAGATTTCTCATCTCTTTTGTGTCATCAAATCCAGTTCCGATACCTCGCTGATAAGTCAAATCCGCAATTCTTTTTGTATCCTTAAAGAATTGATCAATTTTATCCACTGAATTGAAATTTTCAACCCGGACTCGATCAGGATAATTTTTTTCAAGTAAAAGAGAGTATCTTTTTAAATTATGCCGCGTATTTTTGGATTTAGATTTACAAAAATCATCATATGAAGCTCCCAGGGATCCCCGCCAGTGAAGAGAAGTTTCGGGAAAATTATCACGATTGAAAAAGCTCAGGCTTGAAGTGGCTAATCTATACAACTCTGAATCAACATTTATCGAGTTAAGACATATTATATCCACCTCATTTTTCTTTATAGTTAATATCAATTCTTTAAAAAGAGCTTTGATGTACATGGCAGAATCATTACCAATTATCGAGGGATAAACAAGAGTAAGTGATCTGGCTTTTGGCTTAAACAATACTTTGTAGCCGATGCTGAGTCTAAGCTCAATATCCTCGATCCTGCCGACAAGTCCAGACTTTGGTTGTTCATTTTCGTATAAAATAATTACAAATGGTCGGACGATTTCCTTCCTGGAATTTATAACAGCTAAAAAAAAATCTATATCATAATTAGGGTGGCCGCATTCTTTTTCCCAAAAATTTCTCAGCTGTTCCACTTCTTCAACAGTGCTCGCAATGGAAAATTGCCAGGAGGGATTATCAAGATCATTAACTTTCATTTAAAAAAAATCCTTAGAATCCAAATGAATGAATTCAGATAATTATTATCACATTTAGAACTATTATGAACATAATAGTTGAAACAAAAGCAATAGCAAGAATAAAATAAAGCAATGGTCGTAAAATGTACCAAGCAATATTATTTTCATCAGTATCATTGTAACCTTGTTATCAAGATGATGTTTAATATTATATGTGGTTATTTTCATCATCAAAAGCCGGAAGGTATATTATATATAGAGAAATTATAACAGCAACATGATGGAGAGATACCAACCTGGTTAAGCGTATGTTGCTATTCAGATTGAGACTGGTTCTTGTCGGAAAGTTATTTCTTGAAAATTAAATTATTATTCGTTTCATGCAAAAGGTGCCCCCCCTTTTTTTTTCATAAAGTCCTTTTGCTGCAATGTTTCCTGGGGATACATCTAAATTTATTGAGTGAAAACCTAAGTGTTTTGATCTATTTTCAATAAAGCTAAGCATGTTAATTGCGTATCCTCTATTTCGCATTTTATTTAAAACCGCGCTTGGTTCTATCCAGCTACTTCTTTCTTCATTAAAATAATTATTTACTTCAGTGGAGTGAATTTTTATAGTTTTTAAGTAATTTACTGTTTTTTCAAAAAAATTTCTAAGGCATAATTTGGGATTTATTGTTGCAACTATCAAACTTTCTATTGAAGTCCTTGTGCGTCCATGTCTTTCTTTTTCATATTGAATGCTATCTGTAACCAGAATAACAAATCCACATACTGCGGCATTATCATAATATACCCACGCCTCACTGGTATTGGAATCTAATTCAGCTTCCCACCATCTCTGTAAAAAAGACTTCAGTTTTTTCCAATTTTCGTATCATTAAATTGTAAGCTTTGATTTTATAGAAGTCGAAGATCATTTAATTATTTTTTCCAAACAGGACCAAAATCCTTTCTGTAAGTATTCCATACTGCTTCAACAAAACGTGATGAGTGTTTTTCAACTGGTTCTATCATCGTATAACGATCTACATAATCAAAGAGTGCATTGTGGTTCCACATATTTTTTGCCCCCATTATGTGAGCAGCAAGCACAAATCCGGTCCATGCCGGTGTGTTGACATGACGGTACATACTCTGCCAGTGTTTACTGTCATAATGTTTAGGTCCCTCGCTATAGGACCAGTGGGCAACACCATACTCGGGCATACCTAGATCACGGTTGCGATATGGATAAAATCGCTGGGGCCCCTGGTTGTCTCTATAATGTGGCGGAGGATTATATTTTGGATCTGATGCGTTTCCATTTTCCGGCGGAGTATAATTCTCCGGATCATGTGAATACGGAGCATGATTAGCAATGTCCTGTTGAGATACATAAAAAGTCTGGCAATCTTCACCAAAAAAAGGGTTTCCCATCTTATGTTGACCTATCGCTTTCATACCGAAATTATCGTTAAGCATAATTCCGGCAAAAAGTATAGGCCATTTTCTGCCGCTTGCATGGCCTCCGCTGGGAACCCATCTGTCATGACCTCCTTTCATTGATGTTATCCCATATAGGTCTATTCCCAACTGAATGAATCGAATAAGGAGATCTCTTTTTTGTTCATAAGGAAAATCCATGTGCAGCATGACGGATGCAATGCCGATATAGGTGCTCACATTTCTTCCGTAAACCGGCATATTGTCTATAGGGTGGTGGGAACTGGCGTACATTAGGGGCAGATGATCAAGCCACGGACGTTCAAAAAAAGCAGCAACATTATCGAGAGCCTCCCGGGCATTCCTCGCTTTATTCTTTGAATTTATGTCAGAATCTGCAAGCATTTGACCTAATATTTTACTAGTTATAGGTAGCTTTTTTAATAGATTAGAATTTATTTGGGATTCATTGAATTTTACTTTTTTAAATATACTACAGTAGGGAGGTCTAAAACTTCCTGCTGCCGGAGATTTATCGAGAACAGTTAAAATGGCAGCTGTTTTTAAACCTTTATTATAGGTACCTGGCTCGCTTATTGTTGAAACAAGAGATGATCCAGGATTGATTATTAATGGGTTGCGTGAAGATAAAGGCAGACCTCCGGGGAGAGCGACATTTAATTTTTCATCATAACAAAGAACTGTTGTGCCGTATCCTTGATGTTGGTTAACGTCACCGGGAAAATCTGCCGGGTTCGGATTCTTCATTGATCCATTTATTACATTTTTACCAACTACCTTACAGGCCGGGTCGATGAAGATTATCTTAACAGGGCCGACTACCCAGTGATCACCGTTGACAAATCTGCCGGTTGCGTATCTTTTATTAAACACCCATGTTATTCCAAATTGGGTTATTTTAAAATTATTTTGATAATCGGAAAAGCTGTCTTTTGCATGATTATCAGTAGTATATGCAATAAATGGAATAATGCTTATTATAAGAAGTCTTTTCTTTATCGTCCCCATATATTGTATCTCCAATACTAATGATAGTGTTAATTCTATTTATAGATATTCTTTAACATCTGATAAATTAAAAGATAAAGAACAATAAGGTCAATCTTAAAATTAACAAAGATTGTTGAATTTGTGAACCATGCAACAATCAAGTAGTCAAGGAGATTCAAACCATGCTTAAAAAGTAAAACTATCTCACGGCAAATACAATTAAATATTTATGAATAAGATTTTTAAAAAGTGATTTCAAAATATGAAATGGATATTGTTATATTAACAATATGCTTGCGAGATAACTTTTTGATACGATCAGAAAAATTATTCATTTGATACTTTGATAAAGATGTCATGGATTATTTAAGAAAACATTTAAGGTTGTTCAGAGTTGTGCAAATATTTTTGAACTTCACAACCGTAGCTGCCTTCCCCTGTGATAACATAATTAAAAGATTTATATAATTTCATCATAGGAAGATTATTCGGGTCGCTGATTGATTTGAGGACTTCTTTGCCGAGTATCTCGCATCTTTTTAATGCATATCTTTGCATTATTTTTGATAATCCAATACCCCGATATCTGCTATGTACTCCTTGCAATTCGCACCATGCAACTTTTGTTATATCTATATTACTTTTAATTTTATTGCCCTGTTTTTTAGAAAAAATAAATTTAATTCTTTTAGATATTTTTTTCATTGCCGGTATAATACATTCGGGATGAGTTATTGCAGTAAAAGGATATGACAATTTTATCAACCGGTCAATGTTTTGATCTCTTTTTCTTAATTTCTGAAATAACTGCATGTCAACAATCAATTCGTAAAAACATGCGATTTCATTACTGATCCTAATTATATACACTTCAACGGAACCAGAATTCAAATACATCGTCCATTTTTTTCTTAATAAAAAAACTGGAGCTTTCCATATAAAAGAAAATGGAAAACAATTGGTGCAAATTTTTATTATATCATCGATATCTTCAATACCGGCAATAGCCACACTATAGTCAATTTCTGATTTCATAGATCGTTCCCCGCTTTTTTATAATACTAATTGGACATATTACCCTATAGGGTAATATGAAAGTAAATGAATGTTTTTAGTTTTCAGTCAATGCTTTATGATACATATTGAGAAAATCAGCAAAAAACAAAGAGTTAGAGGATTAATAATTAATGAACCGTAGTAAAACCAGTTTTATGTAAATGCAACAATTAATTTAGATATTTGATTTCAAAAAACTACTAATGAATGTAATCAAGATAAGAAGTCTGGTTGCTGATTATTATGCATATGGAGCCTGTGAAGACTAGTGTTTCGTTTGCAAATGACAACAGTAAATATTAAAAATATTTTTACGGGATTATTGAATATACTTGGTTGATTGCATTTTTTATCGATCGGATTATATCTCGGATCAATCCATAGAATTAACTTATGTAGCATTCCATATGCGCAACAAGTTCCCCACTCAAAGTCTATTGCAGAATTGGGTAGTGTATAATATCTTTCGCACATTTAGGGCAATAAAAAAGTCCTCGATCTGACGATTTAAATAGTAACCACACAATTTAATGTCAGAGGAGGACTTATATGACTGGTAAGATTATCGAAATTAA
>Ga0209164_1000268_pt1 | contig 149313 bp, 172 predicted proteins | sample MTBNYHSulfiMetaG_FD_187458 | JGI IMG/M metagenome (GOLD analysis project Ga0209164, IMG submission 187458) | Enrichment culture microbial communities from rom New York Harbor, USA that are MTBE-degrading - MTBE-NYH (New York Harbor Sulfidogenic)... | ecosystem: Environmental > Aquatic > Marine... | reverse complement strand
GTATAAACGCCAGCGGCAGCCCCGCCAAGGATCCGAATGTACCCGGGGCCATCGGCACACGCCCGATGTATCCGCCCGTCGCCAAAAATATGACCACCCGGCGTCTTGAAAGCATGGCCCGCTTCTACCGGTTACTCCGACTTTTGTCAAGGTGCTGTTGACGGCAAGTAGGCGCAAAAACACTATTTTTAAACCCCACAGGTTGTGGCCCGACAAATGTCGGTCTATTCACACGAGGGTTCATCCGACGGCCCCTTCTACGACCCATCCGACGGTTTTTGGTCTGCCGCAGCCTTCACAATCGCGGCATAAACCTCCTGCAGCGGCAATTGGTGCTCCATGGCGATGGACCTGCACACCTCGTATTCAGGAACAATACGATCCCCGCCGGTCAACCCCTTGATCTTCTTCACCCTCACCGGACCAAAAGGCGATGGCACCTCGCCCGATTCCCTTTCCAGCGTCGTGCGATACACCTCGTAAAATCGAACGCCCAGCGATGAGGTCTCTGCCAGGATGCGCCCCACGACCCGCTCGCGATCTTGCGGCCTGCAAAGTACCTGGACCATGGTGCCCGGCCGATTCTTTTTCATGTATACCGGCACCCAGAAAACATCCAGCGCACCGTCTTCGAAAAGACGCTCCATCAGATAGCCGAAAATCTCCGGATTCATATCATCGATATTGGTCTCGATCATAACCAGACGCTGGGCCCCATCGGTTCGCCAGGCATTTTCAACCTCTCCCAGCATCACCCGCAGCAGGTTGGGCTGACACTCCAGCTCGGTCGTCCCGGCCCCATAACCGACCTGCCGCACACGCATCACCGGCATCGGACCGAAATGTCTCGCCGTAGCAGCTACGATAGCCGCTCCGGTGGGCGTCACCAGCTCCTTGTCGATCTCGTTGCCGTAAACCGGCAGGCCTTTTAGGATCTCCACAGTGGCCGGCGCCGGCACCGGCAGCACGCCGTGGGCGCATCGCACGAAGCCACCGCCAATGGGCAACGCCGAAGCGGCCACCGTATCCACCCCCAACCACTCCAGCCCCAGGCAACTGCCAATGATATCCACAATGGCATCGACCCCACCCACTTCATGGAAATGGACCGAGGCCTTGTCGCAGCCGTGAATCCGTGCCTCGGCCTCGGCAATGCGATCGAATATCGCCAGGCTCATCGTCTTCGCCTTGTCAGAGAGCGGACTATTCCCTATAAGGGTTTGGATAGACTGGTAATCCCTGTGGTGATGCGTCTCTTCAGAAACCACCGCCACCTGGACCGCGGCAATACCGTGCCGTGACACCACCTGGGATCGAATATCAAAGCCATCCAGCGGCAGCGCGTGAATCTGCTCTTTGAGCCAATCGATGGGCACCCCCAGGTGAACAAGGGCCCCCAGGGTCATGTCACCGCTGATGCCCGAAAAGCAGTCGAAATAGGCCAGGGTCATGGGGGTCGGCGCTCCTCTTCCTTTAGCGGTTGACAATTTTTCCCGCCGGGTTAATATAGCGCACAAATTATTACGGAAGTGGACAGCTCACTGGTGGGGCTCCCGGACTTCAAATCCGGTGTGGGGCGCTAAAACCGTCCCGGGTGGGTTCGATTCCCATGCACTTCCGCCACTTTTTCTCTAAGTTTCAAATAGTTGTAAAAAAATCCGCATCAAAAAACCTATCCAAGACCTATCCAAAACCCGGTAAGACCTATCCATCGAAACGCCTCAAGGCTTCATAGATGATGTCAGAAATCCGACGCTCGATTTTGCAGTTCGTATTCAATTCGGTAAGGATCCCCTTCAAAAATTCCACATCGTAGGTGCCATCGATCTCTGGTCTTTCTGCATATCGCATCGGTGATAAAAAGTCTCGACAATTCAACTTGTAAAAAGCGTGGATGCGACCCTTCACCTTGATGATTTGAGTCAAGTTATAGATCGCCATGTCGTATTCTTCGCCAGGCCGGGTCTTGTCACCGGGGAAACAGATCTCAGCCTCGGCGGCCAGCATTGAAAGGAGGTTTTCGTAAAATTCGACCCGCTCCTTAGGGTTGAACCCCACCAATTTTTGCAATGCCGATTGTCTGGTCAACCTTGTACCCTTTCATCTTGTAAGTTTGTCGATTTTTTCCTCAATCGCTTTGTCGAGCACTTCCATGATGAAACTGTGGATGCTGCCAGGGGAGTTTTCCGAAATGAACTGCAGCTTCACGTGCCAGGACAGCGGCAGCCGGAGATTGAAATTTTTGATGATCCGATCGTCTGCGTCACTCCAGGGAAAGTTACCACCCTCCCCCTTGATGAATCGGTCCTCTGCCGAAACGTCTTTCTTGGGGATTTTTTTCATGTGAATACCTCGTTGTAAAAAGCCATGATTTCCGTCTTGGCTTTGGCATCCCCCAGCTCGACGACAGAGAGTCCTTCCTTGGCCGCTTTACGAAAGGCAATCCGGTCCCGGATGATGCTCGAAGCCAGCTCCAGTTGATCGAACTCCTTTAGATATTCCTGGGCCTCAGCGATCTCATTGACCTTGGGATTGGCCGTGGCCAGATTTAAAAAGGCATAAGCTTGAAGCCGCTCGTTAAAACTTCGGGCATCGCTCACCATCTGATTTATCTTTTCAACGGTCCAAGCATCAAATTGGCTGGGCCGGATGGGCATATAGAGTTTGTCAGCACCCAACATCGAGGACCGCAGCTCGGCAGAATCCCGGCCACCGGCGTCGATGATGATGGTTTCGAACTTGCTTCGCAGTTCCTTCAGCTCCCGGTGGATGTTGCGCCCCGTTTTTCTCAAACAAGGCACCCGCACCCTGCCCTCGACCTCATCCCGGGTCATAGCCCAATATGTCGCCGTGGCCTGGGAATCCGTATCGAGCAACAAGACATCCTTCCCGTTAAGCGCACTGATCGCAGCCAGGTTTGTGGCGATCGTGCTTTTCCCCGTCCCGCCCTTTTCACCTCCGATTAAGATGACCATCGGCTTGCCCTTTCTCATATGGTATGATTCCACTCCATATCGCATGGATCGGATTGATGTCAACTTTCTATAGAAGATTGAGATTTATGAGTTTGCAAGAAACAACAAAATCTGATGCAGGAATTATGCTGAAATTCAAAAAAGACTCGGGTAGCGAACTGTATCCCGAATGGATTATGGAACCCACCGACAGAGAAAACAAGAATGTGAGAGGGCACCAGGACCATGGCCATCGCAGACGGTCCTGGCTTTCCTGCCACCGCCTGAGTTGTAAAGCGCTTTCTCTATAAAGTAAAATTGGTCGAGAAAAACATCTACAACGGATTTACCCAGTTCGTGCTAATAGGAATGAAAAGCGTTCCAGTTTTGGGGGAAAAAAGTTACCACACATCTGGTTAAAAAGTTCTCCTTGACATGGTTGATGGCGGGTTGGGGGCCACTTTGCTCTAAATACAGCAATGTATCTAAAGTAATATTTATGATGGTTATGCATTTCATTCCACTAATCCACTATCCCTTGTGGTAGGAAATCAACCCGAATCGCAATCTGTTGTATTGGATTGTATCAAGTGAATAACCAAATTTTGTAATTTTACCTGGTTTGGGCCACAGACAAAATGATCTTGACAATAAAGTTATGAACAGAAATAATTATTTATTAATCTAAACCCTCAAATACCTCCTAAAACTATCCGCTTGAGGACTATGTGAACAAGGAAATCCTCAAATACCCCTTAGCGCACCTCCTTTAGACCTTGTTTTAAGGGAGGTTGAAATCATTGGTTAGATAAGCCGACTTTCCGCGCTTCACCCCACCTTATTTTTTAATTTTGGTTTTTCTTTTTTGGCCATAGAGGAACATGAGCAAGGGTATTAAATCCTAATTAACCTGTAAATCATAAATCTGCCCGGGCAATGATTGCGATGGTGTTTAATTCAACCATACTAATAGGCGGTTATCCACAAAGCTTAGGCGACAGATTAAAGCGGATGCCCTAGTTGCCCAGTGTTGATTGCCGTGATTCCCTTCTTTTCCGCGTTGGAAGCCAATTTCGATAGTTTGGTTTGCCTGCAATGCATGAATAGACACCAAAGCACCTCTCATTACTTGGGCTTTTGGATAAATTCTTAATTAAAATGAGGTTAAATTATGCGTAAAAATATGATTATGTTGCCAATTTGCCTTTTATTCATATTTGCCTTGCTGGCCGGCACTGCTTATTCAAAATCTGGAAAGGCATGGCCGACACCGAAAAACATCCACCCACATATAACGAACATTCATCCTCAATTCATGATCTCTCCAAGTATGGCATACGATTGGCACCTCATCAAAGATGAAGGCGGTCCAACATATGCGGGAAGTCCATCTTGGCAGAGTCATCTTGAATTTGTGGAATCAAAACTTGTTGATTATGGGGTAGTAGATATTGTCAGAAACAGTTGGAAATATGACCGTTGGTATACTTCAGAATTCCCCGAAGATCATAACTGGACTTTGGTTAGTAATGGAGAGGATATACAAGTTGCAAGCTATGGGGCCTATTCCGGGAGCACAACTGAAGATGGGATCACTGCGGAACTAATTTATTATGATCCACAAAACCCACCCGCATCAATAGCGGGTAAAATTGTTGTATTCGACACAGCGCCACATCCCACGCCTCCATATCCACTTGATTATATACTTTTTTTTACCATGAATGACTATGAGTATTTGACGGATTTTGATAGTTGGCCAGAACTATTTACCCGTCCACCTGTTAGTGAATCAATTACTTACGATGTATGGTATCAGTTGCGCCAAACAACCCTTTTTAACAATATTATGAAAACAGGCGAAGCCGCTGGAGGAGTGATTATTTTTGACGCATCATACGATCGCCTTTCCGGTTTATACACTTTCGGTGTCCCCACGCTTTATAACGTTCCAAACCTTTATCTTGATCGGAAAGCCGGAGAAAAAGTCCGGGAAGATGCAATTGCCGGAAAAACAGCGACACTCCGGCTTATTGCTGAGATAGAGGAAGCCGAGGCCTATCAGCTCATCGGATTTTTACCTGGCCGGAACTACGGAACTCCCGACGACGAGCAAATCATTCTTGCAACTCATACCGATGGACCAGCAATTTCCCAAGACAATGGTGCCTTGGGAATCTTGGGGATACTACATTACTTTTCTCATATTGCCCAGGTCCAGCGCCCTAAGACCTTGATGGTTTTTCTGGATTGTCGGCATTATATGCCGGGGATGGAAGCAGCTTTCGCAGAACAAGACTGGTTCTCTCGAAATCCGAATGCCCGAATACCCATTGTTTCTGGTATTGCAATGGAACACCTTGGTCAAATTGAATACAGAGAAGTCGGCGATATTTTCGAACCTACCGGACAGGTAGAGGGCTCCTTCTTATGGGCTCGACCTGATCAAAAATTAATTGATAAAGCCATCAAAGCAGTACAGGACCACCAGTGGCCCCGGTGCATAGTCCAAGCACCCGAAAGGCTTGGCATCAACGGAGGTCCCCAAGGGGTTTGGTATGGCATGGGAAGATATCAAATAGTTAATCCAGACATCCCGGGTTTTGCGACAATGGGTACACAGGGTTCCTATTGGGCAACGACTGCACGCATTAATAAATTTGATCCGTATCTTTTTTATACACAGGTTGCCGCCATGTCACAATTGACGGGAGAGTTGATGGTTTTAGATTTGCCACAATTTCCTCCAAAACCAAATGCACAAAAAAGTCAGGGCCAAAACTAAACTTGCACTGTACCAGTAATCATGGATCCGTGAAAAGTCAGGAAATCGATTTCGCCGTCATCCCAACTGAAGCCAGGATCCAATATTTTCAATAGCTTTTGGATGCCGGATGAGGTCCGGCATAACGCCGCTGCGACTTTTTACGAGTTTATCAGTAATGGGCGATCAAATTTTTTGATCTGCTTGCAGGGTGTGTTGATATGCCGCCCTGCAAGCGATTCTTTTTGAGAACTCAAAAAAATACAAATTCACGAGATCAGTCAAGGATTATCTGTTTTCCCCAAAAATAATTCAGTCATTGACAACTTGTTAAGTACTTTCATGCCAGTTGGATAACCGTGACCATATGAAATTATTATCATTCAAATGATCAATGGAACTTCAATACCATCAATAGGCAGGGCTGCCATTGTACCTGTTTTTTATTAACCTGATGTGATTCAGAGGTAGAGGTTTTTGGGCATCAGGGCCAACCGTCAGGAGGATTTATGAAAAAGCTTAGCATTCTGGTCTGCATTTTATTTGTCCTTTCTTTTCTTATCGCGCAAGCTGCCTGGGCAAAAAGCATTATATTATATAATGCTACCTTCTATACGATGGCCGGTAGTATGGATGTGATCGGCAACATGGAGACGGCCAACGCCGTTTTCATACAAGGCAGCAAAATAAGAGCTGTCGGAGATGATCAGACCATATTGGCAATGCGCAAACCCGGCACGGTGGTCATCGATTTGGAAGGCAAAACAGTCTTCCCGGGTTTTATCGATCCGCACACCCATCTATTCAATGGTGCTCAGCCCTATTTTGATTACAACACCCTTGATCGCGTCCAAACGTTGGCTGTAAAAAACGGCATCACCTCTTTTGGGAACATGTATACCGACCAAGAATGGCTGAATTTCATTTTAGCATACGCCGATAGCGGTCGTGTGCGTAATCGTGTATTCCTTTACCTCAATTACAATCATAGCTGTGGAGATGTTTTCGGAAATTGGTATGAAGCCTATGCTCCTAAGGAAGCGCTTGCGCACAACGTTTGGGTCAACGGGATCAAAATTTATGCAGAACGATCGGTATGCAACGGTTTTAGTTCCCGACCTGTTTTTTCGGACAAACTGAAGGAAAACTTGCCGGACGATAGTCTTTATCGAGATAGTAGACTTCATTTATCTGTAGATGAATTTTCGGCCGTTATTCAACGAGCCGATGATTTAGGATACCAAGTGGCCATTCATGCCATGGGGGATCTGGGAATCGAAACCAGTTTGTCAGCCATTGCTTCGGCTCTGCAGGGAAAGCCTAACATTAACCGGCACATGATTCTTCATAACTCCTTTCTTAGGGACGACATGTTCGAGATGTATGAGAACAGTGACATTGTCGCGCTGGTCGAGCCTTTTTCGCGCTGTGAACTGAATACTTACCTCAAAAGAGGGATCGGTGACGAGAACGTTTTTTATTACAAAAGATGGTATGATCTTTCTCTTAATGGCATCCATATGGCGCTGGACAGCGATTGGCCGTCCTACGGGGAGGAAACCATCAATCCAATGCTCAGAATCTACGCCATGGTTACCGGTAACAATATTTTCACAGTATACAGCGGCGAATGCAACGACCCAATAAAGAATCAAACACTTGAGGTTTTGCAGTGCTTGAAGATGATGACTATTGAAGCTGCATACGCATTGCGCGCGGAAAAAAAGATCGGAAGCATCATGCCGGGAAAACTCGCTGACTTGGTTGTTCTATCTCAAGACCCTCTAATGGTTTATCCGGAAGAGATAAAAAACATTGAGGTCCTGATGACCATGATCAATGGAAAAGTCGAATATGGGCAAGGATTTTAAAAGCAAAACCTCATTACGAAATTAGCGGGTGCTTAGTATCAACTCATAGTTTAGAGACACAATCGTCACATGGGAGTTTAATATATGATAACAATCAGATAGAGTTTATTTTTTACTAATCATAAAAAGTTATCAGTCTGCATTTAAGCAGGGTCGTTTTCGACCTTGCTTTTTTATTGAAGGTAACTCCAACTTATTCTCAGAAAACCCAACGACAAATAACCACAATCGGTGAATTCGAAAATGATTCCGGCACCGATACAGGTGTCAATATCTACCCTCAATTTGGGGTATCCAGCTTTATAGTTTATTGATTTGGGCCCTCGACAAACAAAAAATCTAAATCCTGGCTACTATTTGGCCACTAATAAAAAGAGACCATCCGGCTCACCACCCAATTATCAGCGCCCATTTTTCATCCAACCCGATCCACCCGATTCTTCAACTCCGTTCCCACTTTAAAAAACGGCAGCTTCTTCGGTTTGACCTTGACCATTTCACCGGACTTTGGATTGCGCCCGGTATATGGTTCATACGATTTGACGAAAAGGGTACACAATCCCCGGACTTCAACCCGATCCCCCTTTTCGAGTGCTTTGGCCATTTCACCGAAAAATATTTCGACACAATTGGTTGCTTCGGTCTTGGTCAGGTTGTGAGACTCTTTCAGGGCCTGGATCAGTTTGAATTTGTTCATTGGGTCTCCCTGGCACCGGTTGAAATCCAGTGTGGTGCGAACGGCTGGTGGAAAATGCGATGAGATCTTTGGGTGTTTTCGGGATCTAAGTGCACCTTCGCTTTATATCGGCATTAAGGATCTGAAATTTAATAGATATCTAAATATATCAATCCCGACCTGTCAAGCGTTCATCCCAAAAGCGCCTCTTTCAGGAAAAAACGCAGCTTCCTGCACACAGTGTGACCGGATCTGTCACAGCCCAATGCTAAATTGGCAGCAAGCTATGTGAATATTCCCTGGCTGTATTTCACCATAGGAGGGCGTCAACGATGAGAAAATACGAATTTTACCCAGAGTTTCGAGATCTTTTTCAATATGACGGCAGCAATGAGATTGAGCGCATCAGGATTAAGGAAGGGCGGACGGTTCGCCGGGATTGGTTTGTGTTCGAGTCGGTGGACGAGGCGTCAATATTTTTCGAACGGTGTGGTGGATTTGAAGGGCGGTATCATTAAAGAGATTATGGTGATTATTTCATGCTGGGGGTGGGCATTGGCTTGTGAAGTAGTAGATATCTTTGAGATATTCTAAAAATTAAGAGCGTCCTGGAATTTCGTGTATCAAATTATAATCCCAAGATCGGTCAACCAACAGGTTCTGGTATGAAATCTTATTATCCATAATACCGGGTGTTTAATAACTTTTGCTTGCAGAGTCGTAATAAATCAGTTTAATGGTATAGTTTGTTATTTTTCTACCAATGCCTGGGTTGACTAAGCATCTGCTGGGTTGACTGGTACCTGCCAACAGGCTCCATCAACCAATAAAATTCGCACTTGATGAGCTGGTTAAACAGGCAACGCTCAGGGAAATGCCTGTTAACAAAACACCGAACTTGTCCCATAGGTTTGAAGACGTGCCGCCCCGGTTAGAACGAATTTTTTGAGATCAGGCTCTGATGAAGGAGTAAAATACAAACATGGGATATCGGATACGTATACTTTTTGAACCATTCGTCATTGCAATGATATTGATAGGATTATTCGCCGGTTGCTCAGGTGTAAGCCGTTCTCTTAGCAAAATGGTCCAGATAAGAGAAGCAAGGAAGGAGGTCGAAAAATTACCTGTTTGCCCGGAAGATTCATATCCGATCGACAAAGTTGAGATTGCACCTACCGAAGTGAAGCTCGATTTTAATTCCATTTTTATTTTTCATTCGGGCACAGATTTAGGAGTAATCAACGGTGGTATAACACCGGAGCAGGTCCTTGATCCGTCATTAAAGCTATTAACTGCAAAAGGTTTTATTGCGAATCTTGGGCATGATATTGATATAAACGACATAGAGAACTACGTTAAATGTCGTCACTGTGGCAATCTCACAGTTGAGAATCAAGGGTTTCATCCCTTTGACCAAGACAACGCAAAAAAAGACTGCTTCTTTACCGGTAAAGATTATACAGCCTTTTTTAAGCATCTGATCAATAAATATCCAGAAACCGACCAATATCAAACCATAGCTTTAATAATGATATACCTCGATTTTGGAGCAATAAAACCGCGTATGTTTTTATTTGACAAGCGAAAACAGGTGTTAGTTCTTGAAGGTCAAGTAAGAGAGGAAGAACTTAGAGATGACCATAATGCTCCTTCTGGCTATCGGTTTGTAACTTCGCCGCGATCAAATGGAGAAGATCGGTTGACAACTGCCAGGCGGGCACTCGATAAGATGTTTGAAATTTTTCCAAATATAAGTGGCAATAATATTCCGCCACAAAAGAAAGCTCAATTGCGAAAAGTATTTAGTTATCAATATCATCTCGGGAACACCCCCCCAACAGCCACTGAGATAAAAGTGTCGAATACACCGCCTCAGTACTGGACTTTTAGGTATATTAAAAACTGAGAAATATAAGAATAAGAACAAACGACAGTTCGTTTTTCACCGCACCATGCTCTCTGTATTCCCGCCAACCCGCGACAATCGAAAACTCGACTCCGCTGCCAATCCCTCCATCTGTGCCGGCCGAGTATACGTGTTGATCACATGGAACATGGTCTCGCCTGCTTCCTGCTGCCAGGCCATACCCACTTTAAGAAATCCCATAGCAAAAATGCTATCCAACTGCCCTGAAAGTATTCAACCAGGTATCAATCACCGGATGATTAATGGGAAAAATAGATAATCCTTGACTGACTGCGTCGATGCCCGAGTATGTCTCCCCGTCGGCAATGAGAACAGCTTGCCCATAAAAAGCTTTATGCCCCGCCTTAAATATTCCCTCAACAACACGACCATCGGGAAGGGTGACTTGAACTTTTTCCATCTTTAAAAACTCCTTTAGTTCATTTGCATCCAATCAGTGTTCATATTTTTGAGAATAAACTGTTTTCCATATAAGGTCTGGTCACAGCCCAATCAGGGTTTTTGGGATGGCCCTTTAAGTCGAAGATGTTAGCTGGCTATATTTCAGGGCTATTACACGGTCCTCTTGCCGCTTGGTCGATCCAATACATGAGAGATGGCCTGCATCAGATCGATGGGTTTAAAGGGCTTGAAAAGGACACGGTCGATGCCATGACCGTTAAGCCGAGGAATTACCGCTGCCGGGCTTTCTCCGGTCATAGCGATTATGGGCTTGCTCGGATAAGTCGCCTTTATCTGCAGAGCAAGCGCCCAGCCATCCATTTTGGGCATATTGATGTCGGTCAATACAAAATCAATGCGATCATCGATTTCCAAACACCTGAGCGCTTCTTCGCCACTATTGGCAGGGGTTGTTCGGAAACCGAGTTTTTCAAGGAGCTGGCAAACCACTGCCAGCGTGCCTTTTTCATCGTCTACGACCAGTCCGTGTCTTTTGGTTTGCATCACAATAAGTTAGTCCCAACGGCATTCTGGATTTAAATGAAATCCAGTTCCTCCATTGCCGCCTCCGAAATTTAGAGTGTGCTTAATGTCGTTTGTATATTCTTTCACCATAGGAACTTTGCCTCGGCGATTTCGCTGTTTTTTGGGCCACATAGCGTTTAACTGCGTGATATCTACAACAAGCAATTTTTAGCATTTTACATGCCAGTAGAATAACCTCTTGTATTTTATATGCTTAAGCGGAATGTGTCAATGAGAATGAGACACCAGTTCCGGGAAATTAAGCTCTGGTTCTTCGCTCTTTTTTTCTTTAGGTTTGTTGATCCAGACCGCCTCGGCCATACGCGGCGGTCGAGGAATCTGGTTTTTAAAGCGCTTCGGGTGTAGTTGATAAGCTTCATGAAGCACCTGTCTGCGGTTTTCATATATTTGATCGGCAAGGCCATAGTGGACCTGGGCCGGAGTCAAGAGGCCAATGCCAGTGTGATGGTGTTCATGGTTGTACCAGGTGAAAAAGTCCTTGCAAAAGGCTCTGGCGTCCTGGATCGAACCGAAGCGTTCAGGAAACTGCGGGCAGTACTTTAAGGTTTTGAACTGCGCCTCTGAAAACGGGTTGTCATCACTGACGTGCGGTCGACTATGGGATTTGATCACCCCAAGATCTACGAGTAGTTCGGCCACAGATTTGGACATCATGCTCGATCCTCTGTCTGCGTGCAGGATCAACTGGTTGGAAGCAATGTTCTGGGCGGTGCATGATTGGGCGATAAACCGCTTGGCCAAGGCGGCCTGCTCACGGTCGGCCACCATCCAACCGACGACGTAACGGCTGAAGATATCGATGATTACGTACAGGTAAAAGTAGGTCCACTTGATGGTATTTTTCAGCTTGGTGATATCCCAGGACCACACCTGGTTGGGAGCTGTGGCCAGCAACTCCGGTTTAGTATAAGCCGGCCGCTGAACACAGCGCCGCCGCTCTTTGACATTGCCGTGCGCATTTTTGAGCAGCCGGTACATGGTACGAATCGAGCACAGGTAAATGCCCTGATCCAGAAGACGGGCGTAGATCTGGTGCGGAGCCTTATCGACAAACGGTTCGCTGTGCATTAGATCCAGCACGTGTTGTCTCTCTTCGGCGGTCAACGCCAATGGCGCTTGGCGGCCAGACCGACAAGGTCGTTTCAGCCCATCGTGGCAGCGGTTGTGACGATAGTAGGTGGCGCGTGCAACAGCCAAAGCATCGCACGCGGCCACCACGCCGATATCGCTTGCCAGGCCCACAGCGGCGCTCATTACTTGTCGCTTTCCAGATCCAGGCCGGCGTCCAGGATCTGCGAAATTTTTTTTTGAACTTCGATGATGCGCTCGGCCCGCCAGAGATGTTTGCGAAGTCGCTCGTTTTCTTTTTGCAGTTTGGCCAGCTCACCGGCCAAAGGATTCTTTTCGGCCGGCTTTCTGCCGCGGGTTTTGGGGGCCATGGCATCGAGCAGCCCCTGATCACGAAGGCGTCGCCAACGGGTCAGACTCGATGAGTAAAGCCCTTCGCGCCGCAGCATTTGGCCGATCTGCCGGGAATCGGTACAGCGGTCAGCCTCAGCAAGGATCCTCAGCTTGTATTGTGCGGTCAGCCTGCGTCGGGGCTTTTCGGCGACCACTTCGGGATCAGGGGCCGGGATGCCGTTACCGCCGGCGCCCCCGGCCAGGCCCCCTCCAGTCGCCCTACGGGCTCTTTCCGGGGGCCTGGCCGGGCGTTGAACGGTACTCTGTAGTGTAATCGCATCAGTCGTTTTCATAGGTGATTCTCCTATCCGCCCTACCTTAATTTAGCAAGGGGTAGGTGTCTCACCTTTCATTGGCACAAAGGGAAGGGCCCTGGTCAAAAATTGAAGAATTATTTTTTGACCATAATGGTCCGATTTGTGACAAAAATATGTCATGGCCTCCGTAGGTTGGCAAACGACCTGAACCAACACGATGGGCCGTGTTGGCCATCCGTCCACGGCATGAGAAACAGCGGGGGGATGAGAGCAGGACGGCATCAGGCGTGTTCATCCACCGGTTTGCAATCGGGCAGCCGAAAGATGAGATCGCCTTGCTGGTTGTACTTTTCAAAAACCAGCGTACCGTCTTTCATGACGTATTGGGTCTGGTCCTCCTTCTGTGAAGTCTTGGTGTCTGCCTTGCTGCCGGCCTCTGAGTCTTCGACCGGCCTGATCTGCCTGGCCTCTGCTGCTTGTTGTTGAGCGGTTTGTTTGTGATACGCCGATCCAATGGATTCGAGCTTCTGGACCGCTCGCAGGGATCCTTCGTTGATTGGGAAAATCATGGTATTCCCCCTTTTGCAGCTATCTTCACGCGCGAACCCCATACCATGGCTTCCTTAACAGCCGTTATCAGCGGTCCAGCCCCCCACTGGCCAATTGCCTTTCCGCAATCTTCCGCGCGTATTTCACACCAGATCCTTTCCCGCCGGATCATATCCAAACTGCCGGGCCGTTTGCTGCTCGATCAGTGGATTTAAGTGCCTGATCGGCAAGGAGTTGATCGTTTTCTGATCGTTTTCATCAATTGTCATATAGGTGAACTCAAAGTCACCTGCTGCCGATTGTATCGACTCTTTTCCGCGGGGGCGGTCCATGTTTCGGAGCAAAGTTTCCTCGAACCCGTGTTGGGCGATACGATCCACTATTTCGGTGGCGACCTGGTCGATCAATGCCTGCCGCTGGCTGCTGGCCGATAATTCGACGCGATCACGGGAAGATGAGCCACCTGGCAGTGAGGGCCCCTTTTGACTTGAAATCCGGCTTAGCTGCTTGCGATAGACATCGAGGACATTGTGGATTTGGTAACTTTGAATGTACATTTGGGTCCCTCTGGTCTTAATATCGGCATGGGGCACAGGGACTTGAGAAAAAAGCGGTTTTGGGGGGGATTCTTTATGGCCAAATGAAATAGAACATCAATTTAGACGGGTACCCACTAAACCCAATTGATAAGAATTAGGTTTGGTGTGACCGGATCAATCACAGGTGGTCATTACAATGACCTCAATATAAGAAAAACATTCAGTTTGATCTTGCCCCGCTTTCGGAGTACTTCTTATTTGGGTTTTGTGGATGACCTCGAAAATATTCAAATGTTTTGATTACGGCATTAGGATCTTATTATATTTTTTAGACATTTTTTCCCAAAAGCCATTGCTGTAATCCATCATTATTATCAAACCCCAATCATCAGGGATTGAAGCCATTATGGCCCCTACGATCCTGTTTCCATATCCTTTTTTCGCGGAAGTTATTTCAAACACCTGTATGGCTTTATTAGATTCATCGATAATCAGATGAATACCGATGGCCGTTGGATGCCCTGGGGTAGAAATTGGTATTTTGGTTCGTCCTCTAATAGCAATTTCGTTGGAGGCTTGAACTTCATTTTCTGTAATCCTGACAAACTGAACCATGTCAATATCTATGAGTTGGCTTACAATTTTATCCATCACAGGATGGATAGACTTAACACCTGACGATAGAAAAATATCCTTCTCTTTGGCAATTTTATTTTTCCAAACTTCAATTACCTTTTTCGCCATTAATAATATCCTAAGTTATCGGTATGATAGAAAGCTTTGGGATTTATATCGACGGCATCGGCGATCAACCCTACATGCAGGAGCACAACATTCAACTTATGCTTTTGGTAATTTTTATTCGTCCGGGCAGCCGAGCGGATCCCAAACGGTCAACACTGGCTCCGGGCCGGGTAGCGATCTATCTCCATCCGGCAGTGGGAAAATACCCAAGGGCACCCCTGTCGCGCCAAATCCTCCCGACCCACTCCCAAACCACGGCATGGATGAAAAAGGGCGGCCCCTTTTTCGGCGCCGCCCTTCAATAGCGTGCATGGCCCTCGGTATCGCGGGACCAGGGTATGTTTAATCGTTCAGATATTTAAAGGAGAGCTTCACCCTCGCACGGTATGCGGTGACTTTGCCGTTTTCCACCTTCATGTCCAATTTGCTGACTTCTGCAATCCGCAGGTCCTTGAGACTCTTGGAGGCGGTCTCAATGGCCCCGCGGGACGCATCTTCCCATGAAGTGGTGCTGGTTCCCACCAACTCGATGACTTTATACACACTTTCTGCCATAAGTGCCTCCTTTGCCTGTAGGTTTAAGGTTTCTATGCGTTGTGACTTTTACGATGTCCAAACGTTTCGTGAGACTGCGGAGCCCAAGGTTTGCTGGCAAGAAATAGTGCTTTCAATGTAGATCTCTTCCCCCCATCATGTCAATCAAATGATAAGTTACATAGGTTGTTCAACCTATTGAAACCAGTACAAGACGATGAACTCAATGAAAATAGCAATAAACTAATGCGGTTATCCACTAAACCCAGGTGATAAAAAATCTGGTTCGGTGTGACCGTATCAGTCACAGGCGAAGGGGCAACATGATTCATGACCGACACAGTGGCATCCCCTTGAACTCACAGGCATAGACGCCGACTGGGAGGATGCCGGATATGATGCCGATGATTTTGGGGAGCATGTGAGAATTCCCCGAAATATGTTAAATTTATTATATTTTCAATTTTTTACATACTTTTCCACCACCTGGCGGACATCGGAAAGACATCAGCGCCCTTTGGGATTTTTAACAGCGCATTGACATCCACCAAGCTTTTTTTCAGCAATTATCTTTTCCAGTATCGTGGATTTTCCATTCTGAGCCAAATCTAACGCAATGTCTTTTTCCGTATAGTTGAAACAATAGCAAACAATGTCGGCCATCAACTCTTGCCTCAATTTTTTTATCGAAACTTGTAACCGCAGAGGTTGTGGCTTGAAATCCTGACATCTTCCAAGTCCTGCCTTCCCAAGGGAAAATAAACGCACGACTTGGGACGCAAGGACGAGCCGTAAATCCGACAACGGTTATCGGCCGTCAAGAATGGACATTTAAGCAACAGTCGACAGCAGTTCGCGCACTGCAGGCACTCTCCCTGGCGTTTGGCCAGAATGGCTTGAACTTTCTTGGGCCTGCAGCAGACCAGATACTGCCTCCTGATTTTCCCCCACAATAACCTAAAAAAATCTTTGCAATCGCATGACACATCGGTCACCTGTCGGTTAATAGATTGCGGCACATTTCGGCATAACCTTCATGGGAAACCTTTATTTTTCCTTAGGTCTTCAAGATAAACTCATTTGGATTATAGTCATCAGGGGGGCAACAAGGGATTTAAAAATTTGAACGTGAGATCAGGGGGGATAGTAACTAAGCTTGCATCCTAATTATTTGATCTGTAGAGAAAATTTACCAATTAGGAGCCTTTCAGTTGTCTGAGCCCCCAGAGTAAAGCTCAGGTTGCAATTTCATTCTACTATCTGGGAAAAAAGAGAATGGCCCGGGGCATCTAATCTCACCACCGGGCCAGATCCCAATTCACATAAAAGCAAACAACCACCCATTTCTCAATTCAACATCCCCAATATAATCCCTCCTATCCGACTCAATCATCCCCGCCAATCCCCCCTTCTATATGGCCTTGGTGTAGGTGTTGACCACATGGAAAATGGTCTCGCCTGAGGGCCATTCGACCGCTTCAAGCCTTAGGCAAAGTTCTATCAAAAAAACGCAGTTCCTGCGAATCGGGTGACCGGATTTATTAAAAGTTGGGATCAAGTTATGTGAAAGTTCCCAAGCCATAGTTCAGTATAGGAGGCATCCACGATGAGGGAGCATGAGCTTTATCCGATGGTAAAAAGCTTCTGGTCATGATTTCAATTGACACCATCCCTAAATGAGAAAGAATATAAATATAATCATACCATCACTTCAGCGGCGATAATCATGAGGATCACATCGATCTGCCAGCCGGAATAGTCGCCGACAATCTATTGGTCGTCGGATCACGATCGGAGGCCGGAACCATCTCGCTCTTCTCCAATGTACCCTCCGCGCCGATCAATTCTCTCTTTCATCCGGGTGAAAACAAAAAATGTATCTATCCCCGCCACATGCTCAGTCTCCGGGAAAAGGACCTGATGCTGTTTATGGCACTCCTCGATGAACTGAGGGTGGGCAATGAATCCTACCGATCCATCGGTGAACACCTTTATCATTCGGGAAAAATGAATTCAGCAACCTGTTTCGGCACGTCATTCGCAGCCGCTTCGGCGGCAAATGCCTGCGCCATCATGTGGATCGATCAAGGGGAACGAACATCGATAGCGAAGATCCTCGAAAGCGTCAAACGATCGGCATCGAAAAATTAGACTATCTCATTTTCATTCACAACAGGGAAAAACTTCGCCACAGCAATCGAACTGAATGATTGATCATCGATTACCCACCTACAATATTGGGATCTGTTACAGATTCATGATTCGCATAAATTTAGCCAGATTAATGCGATTGTTGAAGCCGCCTTGTTGACTGTAACAAGCCGGAAAACTCCCTATACAGCTTCTTTTTAAACTAAAAATACTTAATCCCAAAAGATAGCTCGATCTCATCATCTTCTCCTCACAGTCAGCAACACCAAATCCTGTTACAAATATTTAGCAGAGCTTTGATTACACTGTTGTCCAAAATAGAACTGAAAATGGCCTGGACCAGTTGTCATTTAGAGTGATTATAAACACATGGCCTCATTCACATCAAACAGGTTGCCGATTTTTCGAAAGTGCTATATAAAAAAGTCTTTAACGGTAGTACAATTTAAATAGGCTTTCTCGATTGTCTCATCTCAAGAAGTAAGATCTCTTTTTAGGATATTTAGTAAATGGGCATCCAAGATCGCAAGGAAAGAGAAAAGGAACAACGGCGAAATCAGATCATCGTGGCTGCCAGAAAAGTTTTTCATGAAAAAGGTTTCACTAAAGCGACGATGAAAGATATTGCGAATGAGGCTGAACTGGGTTTCGGTACGTTGTACCTTTACTTCAAGAACAAGGAAGAGTTATTCGCCGCACTTTCCTTGCGAGTCCTCCACTATTTTAATATGCGCATCTCTCATATTATGAATCAAGGCAATTTAAGTAAGATGCAACAACTTGACGCGCTAAAAAATGTACTGTTAGATGTATATAATTATGATCCCTTGGTTACCATAAATATGTATCACCTGCAGTCTAGTCAGACGTTAAAAAATCTTCCAGAGAATTTGCTCGATGAGATAACAAATCTGGCGCGTTACTCAACCATTGCCATTGCTAAAATTTTCAAGGAGGGTATTGATGCCGGCCTGTTCATCAAGAAGAATCCATTTGCACTTGCAGATATCTTTGGAGCTCTTTTTTCCGGTATCGTCTTATGGGAGACGAGTAAACATTTTTTAGATGATAAAAAAAACCATTTGAAATCGACCATTGAAATTGCTTATGAGATTTTCAACCGAGGTATATTAGCGCAACAATCCTGAAATTTTAGATCCGAACAATCCTTCCGGAATATATTTGACTACAGCCGGGGCAGAGCCGATGTGACCAAAGTTTGTCATTCTGTCTTATTGACGGCAGTGCATACCTATTCATCAAGCTCGCAAGAATCTAAAAATATTCAATAAAATAATGGCCCAGGGCATCTAATCTCACCACCGGGCCAGATCCCAATTCACAAAAAAGCAAACAACCACCCATTTCTCAATTCAACATCCCCAATATATTCCCGCCAACCCGCGACAGCCGAAAACTCGATTCGGCCGGCAATCCCTCCCTCTGGACGGCCCTCGTAAACGTGTTAACCACATGTAAAATGGTCTCGCCTGCTTCCTGCGACCAAACCCATTCCACAGCGTTCTTTTCACCGCCATTCAAAGCGAACTGACGATTGAAGCTGGCCAGTGTCGATTCAGGATTATCCACCCGAGATTCCAACTACAATCGGAACTGTTCCCGCTGAGCGCCCAATTCCAGCGACACCTTATCCATCACGATGGGAATCGTAGCTATCAAAATCGTCGCTTTGAATGTACTCATCCAAAAATTCGACCGCCATCTTGCCGCTGCGTGTGGGCGCCCTATGACATGTTTGAGTTTGGACGTTGGAGAACTCTTTTAGGTGACAATTTCATTGCCATGCTCGAATCCGGCAGCGCCCAAATCCCCCTTGGTATCATCGTCCCGATATCCAATCTGCTTGGTCTGGATCCGAAAAAGTTATTGCGGGAGGTGATGATCTGCCGGCATCCAGATCTTGCTAAATACCTGTGACCCAAAACCGTCGAGTACGTAGTAAGTGTGCTCGGTGGTGTGGCGGGGGAGACCGGGAGTTCTCCCCCTATTAAATTCCATAATATGGGAATTGGTGTTACTTCACTTTTTCGAGCATAATCACCCCTCGCTCCATCGTCGCCAGGTAGATATCTCCCCTTTCGTTGACCGCCATCGGCAGGGGCATTTCCATGTATGGGTAGGAGCCAACCACGGAATATCTGATCGGAAGATCCTGTGCGATGGTCGTTACAGCCTGGTTTGTGGTGTTGATGTGAAGCAGTTTTTTTCCCGCCCCGTCCAATACCAGCAGGTTTCCCGCCCCGTCATTCCCCAGCGCCCCTGGTCTGCCTACTACGCCAGCCAGAAAGACTTCTTTTTTCCCTGTTGCCAAATTCACTTTACTGATCCGCCCTGCTTTCACCTCGCCGACATAAAGGATGTCATTGATTAGGGCAAGCGATATTGGCCCCGCCAATTCCTTGGCTAAAACCCTCATCTCTCCGGAAGCCAGGGTGATTTCCGTAATTTGATCGGCACCGAATTCCGTTACAAAAAGTTTTGCTTCCCCCTTGTCCAACTGCATGCCAAGGGGATACTGGAGCCCTTTGGCCAGCACCTTGAACTCTCCTGTCCCTGGATTGCCCACTCCCAGGTTGCCGCCAAACCAGTTAGTCCAGATGTACTGGTTTCCAGGGCCGTTGGCTAGTCCACGAGGAGAAGGGATCCCAGGCGTCGTGCCCCAGGCATTGATTTTTGTGTGAACGAATTGACCATTTTCCAGGCGGCGAATCATGATGTTGTCGCCGACCATGACGTCGTTGCCTTTAACGGCCAACCCATGGATTTGATTCACACCCCCGGGGAAGAGGGCTTTATATTTTTTGCTTCCGTCTGTCGCAACCTCGTAGATTGTCGAATCCCACCAGGAGGTGACAAAGAGGCGGAGATCCTGTGTTATGGCGAGATTATCCAGACCCGGTCTTATCTTGGCCAAGGTTTCCACCTTCTTTCCATCAAGTGTCAGGCGAAACACCTCACCCGTGTGCATGTCGACCACGTAAATCATCTTGTCGGGGCCGACCTTCAGGGCCACCGGGTGAGGGAATTTTTCGTAAATTATTTTGCTTTCCCCTGTATCCGGATGAACCCTCATGATCTTTCCTGTCCCCATGTCCGGTATGATCAAGTCGTTTGTATCCGGATCAAAGTCAAATCCTTCCGGGACCTTCATGACATCTTTCTTGACAAGCTCTTTTGGCGCGTTGGTGCCTGTTGGATCCAGCTCGAATACACGATTTCCGTAAAAGCATTCAGAGATAAAAAGGCGGCCGGTCTTCTTATTGAACTGGATGCCGTTGGCCCCAGGGATGCCCGTAGCGATAACCGTCTTCAGGCCGTTTTTGTCTATACGGTAGACTTCCCCGGAAATGGGGGTCAACCCGGTCACGTAGAAGTTGCCCTTGTCGTCCGAGGTGATATCGTCGGGAATGAAAAGCCCGCTGTCGGGGCCCATAAAATAACTGTGTTTCATGGTCTTGAGATCTATGCGGGATACGGATGTATTGCTCACATGGGTGACATAAAGAGCCCCATCCGGTCCGATTGTAGCGCCATTCGGTCCTGCCATCCATGTGTCCTCGGCCAACACGACAGCCTTGTATTTTGTGTCGAGAACCTTGATTCCTTGTGCCAAAGCAGTCTGACTAAGGAGAGCAATTGATAGGATCGCATATAGAACAACAAATAATTTCATTAATGTGCTTTTTTTAAGCATAGTCTATCCTCCTATTATTACAGGAACTTACTTTCCCGTTCGAAAGTGTTTTATAAGAAATTTAACTATCGCGGTTACCATAATACCAAAGGTAGAAGTACTTCGAAAGCAGAATAAGATTTAACTGAATGGATTTTTTGCTATTATATTATTTTATGACCTTTGAACGATTCTCAAGAAATTTTTGCTAATCTACTTTGATGATCTCGTAAAAATTTAAGTTGCGTCGATTGAATTTGAATTCGCCCATTCAAACAAATACCATTTAGCGACGGCGCCACTTCCCGATGTCGGATTGGGCAGCCGTTTTTTTCGTCTCTTTTGCATCGAAGGCCACAATGTAGCCATTGGCAAGATTATAATTCACCTGGTGGACCACCTGGGAGACATAGCTGCCATGGTTCGGATAAAGGCTTTTCAAAGTGGCCTCATCAAATGGTTCATAGGAGCCGAAAAGAAAGCAGAATCCGCCAAGTCCACCATCAAGTCCGCCGTTGAACCCGGTGTTGGTGGCCGTCGGTACGGCGTGTTGCGACAGTTGGATGCCGCCAAGTCCGTTCCCGTAGGCGTCCCTGAGCACCTCGACCGTGATCGGCGAAGTCAAAATAGCCTCCATCAGCGGAGCAGTTGGCGGCTCGATATCTTCGCCGATCCAGAGCGTCAAATGCTCGAAGGCTGCATTTACGACATTCCGGGTAGGAATATGGCTCAGAGCGGGGCGGGCGCATTGAGTGGAGGCAATCGGCAAGTCGTCGCGGACCAAGATCTCACCTCGTAAGTTGGGATCGGAAAAACCAACATGAGATGCTCCGGCGACCTCGTAGGTGCGCAGGCGATCCGAGTCCGGCTGGCGGGCAAAATACTCACCCAGAAAAATGATGTCATTCTCAGTGTTGACCTTGATCACTTTTGTGTTGAGGTCTGTGCGAAGCAGCCTTCCCACGCCAAGATACAACAAGAATCCGTCATACAGGTTCACCGATGGGTGAACCGAGTTGTGATAATAGACCAGATAGCCCTGAGATTGTGAAGCGCCGGTTGCAATCACCATGTCCGGCACCAGATTGCCCAGCGGATTCACGTCCTGGGGCTCCCAGATCGCCTTTGCCGCCTGGGACCAAATGTCGAACGACAGTGAGTCATCGGTAATCGTCCCACCGTCGGTCACATCAAGATCACCGTACCTCACCGGACTCCAGACGCGAAGGCCGGCCGCTGCGCCATGGATGCCCACCTTCTGCACAGACACCCCGACCCAGGCATAGCCTTCGCGCATTATGTGAGCATAAGAGGTCAGCCACAGGGCGTCCAGGTTGTAGCCGCTGGTCACGTTCAGCCATTCGACCAGGACGATGCCGTTGAAGTCTTTTTGCTTGATCGGACGGCGCACAATCATGCGGGTCTTGTATGGATGTGATGAAAGAATCGCGGCCGCCGTGGTCGATGGCGGCTCGGCGGCTCCGACCCTCGGCACGTCGTACCTGTCCGCGGTGCCTTCCATATAGAACTCTTCTTCCACATAGCCGTAGCTGGCAAGGTCGAGCTGTGTGGCCATTTGGGGGTAATCGTGGGACGGGTCCCCCAAAGGTACGGTAACGGGAATCGGCCCTGTCAGGGTGGGGTTGGCGACTTCTGCCATCGCAGGCGCAACGGCAATGGCAAGCATGAACATTGCAGCAAAAAGCGCATGATGAAACTTGACTCTCATGTCGTCCTCCTTTTGCCGTAAGGATCCGGCGGTTGTGGTTGAATGGAACGATCAATGTCTCGAATTAGCTCATCACCTCCTCAAACACAAAAATATGTTTTCAAAAAGGGAGACAAGCGAGAACCCGACGTAAAAGGGATTTCCGGACCGGAGAATATCCTGGCCTGCCGCCCGTCGATATATATGAGGTTGTAGAGACAGAAGGAGCAAAGAAATAGAGGTGCGATGACTGTAGTACAGTTCTGTATGCGATTAAAAAATATCAGGGGATTTGTCAAGACAAAACGCCGTTTGACAATGCCGAATAACGGAAAGGCAAGGGCTTCCGATGGGGCAATATGCCTTCAGCGTGACAACGAGGTGCCGTTACCACCAAAACCCCGATGCATAGCACCAAGCTGCCCCTTTGGAAGTGGTTGCTGGCCATGTATTACATCGCCCATTTGAGCAAGGGAGTTTCCTCGGTCTTTTTGGGCAAATGGGTTGGCATTTCTCAAAAGAGCGCCTGGAAGATTGGTCATGCCGTCAGAAAGATGATGGATCCCGGCACGGAGCTCGTTCCGGCGCTTCAGGGTATCGTTGAACTGGATGAAAAATATATCGGCGGGAAACCGCGCTACGAGCACGGACTCAAGCACAAACGAGGCCGGGGAAACCGATCGAAAACGGAGTCACCATCACCGGCTTTAAAATCCCATTTTGGGACTTGGTCTTTTTCATGGTCAAACTGGGCATCTCCTCACTGCCAGCGGCCATCATTATGTTCATTCTCACCTCGCTTATCTCGGCGACGATTATGGGATTCATTTTGGAGATCTCAGGCTGATTAATCTAAGTAATTATTTACTTCAAGTCACGCTTTGTCGTTTTTGTTACATGCCGCCTGGAGGACAACCCCGAAAAACCCCCTCCAGGCGACCAAATATGAGGATCGTTACATTCAAGCAATCAAAAAAACAAATCGTTACATAAACTTGATTTTCCAACATCTGACCGCCTGAGAGGCCCAAATTTCGACGATCGTTCGAAGGCCCTACTCTCAAGGTAGGGTTTTTAAAAAGGAGGCATATTTATGGGAATGTGGAAAGACGAAATCAAGGACCGAAAGGATGTCATCACAATTTTCGAGTCGCCAGCGGTTGTCATCAAAATTTCAGGCGGCCAAGTTTTTTTGTTCGACAAACCGGATCGCTGGTACCCGGGGCGCCGAACCCAGTTATTCAATGTATTGGTCGAACATTATCCGGAGGACCAAACCCTTGGCATTTATGGGTGCCAGCGGCAAGGTTGTTTGGCCGGTTATTACCCGCCGGTCATTAGCCGGTCATAGGTGTCCTAAATCCTGCCCAAACCGTTTTCACATCGACGCCATAAATTTCGGCGATCTCATGTGCAACAGACCAAATACCTTATTCAATAGAAACCAAATTTGGGTTTTGGGCTTCTTGCCCGTTGATTTCTCCGATATACGCAACCGGGACAACGTCATCCATCACGGCACTCCTCTGTCTCTAACAACCTTACATGTTGGGGGAGGTATTAAGTTGCCTATGAATTATGTAATCCTTTTCACAGAGAGAATTTTAGAGGGTCTAAAAAATTGTATTTCGCGCACATAAAAACCTCTTAAGGGTCTATAATTTAATCTAATCTGTTATATTGAATAATATTTTATAACCCGCATGGTTTTTGCATCAACCTTTGCGGGTTTCAAAAAGCAACAAACAAGACAAAACCAAACCCGCTGTGAAACGGGGACGGAAAGCCACGGGTCTCATAGGGGCAATTGCCACAGACCTCGTCGTGAGAAAGCCGAGTTGCCTTGGATGGTGACTTGGCTTTTTACTTTTTTAAGGAGGGAGAGAAATGAAAAACCTTATTGGGAAACCCCTATTGGCAATTGCAACTGTAATTATCATGAATTGCTTTCTTTATGGCACTGCGCTTTCCCTCCCAGGATATGAGGTGGTCGATTTAGGCACTTTAGGCGGAGAAAGAAGCCTGGGGCGTAGTATAAATGATTTAGGACAAGTTGTCGGCGAGTCCTACATCCAAGCCGGTTCAGCGGATACGCGGCCTTTTATATCGGAAAATGGTTCCATGGAACCACTCGAGACTTTTACTGGATCTGGCCCCCACTCCAGTGCCGATGCAATAAACAACGGAGGATTAATAGTTGGCTGCTCACCAATAATCGACAGCCATGGGAATTCTTACCATGCAGCCTTATGGGAAGGTGATGAAATTGTCGACTTAGGAACATTGGGTGGCTGGAATAGTCATGCTATGGATATCAATGACTTAAATCAGGTGGTCGGGAATTCCTATACCACTATGTTACCCAGCCAACCTACAGGGGCATTCCTTTGGGAAAACGGAGAGATGACTTATCTCGGTACTCATGGCGGTGAAGTAACCATGTCTAATATAGGTAGTTCGGCGAATGCTATTAATAATGGCGGCCAAATCGTTGGGAAGGCAAGCTATGACGACTCTACCAATCGACACGCTTTCCTTTGGAACAATGGAAATATGTCAGACCTTGGTGCCCTTGATAATAGGCATAGCGAGGCATTCGATATAAACGAATTAGGACAAGTTGTAGGAACATCAACTACAGGAGAATATTGGTCAATAACAAATGCGGTTTTGTGGCAAGATGGAGAAATTTTGGACCTCGGCCGTCTTGGTGGAATTACAAGTGTGGCTTATGGAATCAACGAAATTGGTCAGGTTGTTGGGCGTTCACACACTGGCACCTCAACTTCTCCAGGTGAATACCATGGATTTATTTGGCACAACGGTGTCTTGACCGATTTGAATGAATTATTAGACCAAGAATCCGGTTGGATCGTGAATACGGCATCCGACATTAATGAAAATGGTGAAATTGTGGGGTGGGGATACAATTCATTTGAAGGTATTGATGATTTTCATGCCATACTGCTTGACCCAGAATGGGATGCAACGGTAACCACAACTGAATCATACCTCACCAACTACCTGACCCTCGGCGACACCTTCACCTTTGATTATTGGTGGGAAATGGGTGTTGAGCCTACAGACTTCAACTTAGACATTCTGTTCTTTAGAGGAACCCAATGGGAAGCGCTCGGCTGGAACCTGAACTTTGATGGAACCTCCGACCAATGGCAATCAGCTTCTTTTTGGGTTCCTGAATGGGCCAGGGGCATTGATGCTCAAATAATGTTTAGCGTATTGGATTTAGGACAAAATACTGATCCCACTGTTTACCTTAGAAACATCGGATCATCGTCAACGGCACCAGTCCCCGAACCAGCCACTTTAATTTTGTTAGGAACAGGGTTGTTGGGGCTGGCTGGGGCTTCACGCAAGAAATTCAAGCAGCGGTCAATGATGAAAAATTTGTCATTAACGATGAGGTGTTTGAGGCAAAAACTCATTGTTTAGGCTGGGACGAAGGCGACAAGGTCATTTTCATTGATGGTAATGCAAATGGTGCGTGTGTCTTTGCAACACTTTTTAATCTTGACCGGAATGAAAAATGTGAAGTTTGGTGCGAATAAGGAGGAAACGATGAAGGTTAAAATTACACTCTTGTTACTGGCTGTTGTGGTTGGTTTCTCAATGCCTGCAAACGCAACACTAATCGACCGCGGAACCGGCATGATCTATGACACTGACCAAGGTATTACTTGGCTTCAGGACGCGAATTACGCAGCGACATCGGGATATGATGATGATGGTGACATGAACTGGGAAATTGCTATGGAATGGGCTAATCAACTCGAATATGGCGGGTATGAAGATTGGAGACTTCCTAACACTCCTGGTACAACCTCTGGCTTTATTTCGGAAGGTGAAATGGGACATCTATATTGGAACGAAGGCATTAATTCGTCTTCACCAAATCCATTTTTGAACATTCAATCAGACTGGTATTGGTATGGCACAGAGACAGCAAGTGATCCCTCGTATTCATGGGAGTTCGCAATGTATGAATACGGCCTGCAAAGCGTTGGAAATAAAGAGCATGATAGTTTCGCCTGGGCCGTGCGTGACGGCGACTACGGTCCCTCAGTAACCACAACCGAAACCTACCTGACCGATTACCTAACCCTCGGTGATACCTTCACCTTTGACTACTGGTGGGAAATGGGTATGGAACCCACCGACAACAACTTCGATATCCTTTTTTTTAATGGTACCGGATGGGAAACCTTCGGCTGGGAATTGAATTTTGGTGGAAGCTCTAATGGGTGGGAAACAGCAAGCTTTTATGTGCCCGAATGGGCTCGCGGCCAAGACACTCAAATAATGTTTAACCTTTATGATTTTGGGCAAGAGACTAATCCTACGGTTTATCTTAACAATATCCGCTCATCGGCGGCGCCAGTACCAGAACCAACGACGATTGTTTTATTGGGCGCGGGCTTGGTCGGATTATTAGGGGCTTCAAGAAAGAAATTCAAAAAATAAAAGCTGGGCAGGGTTGCTGTCCCTGAACAACTATGGCTTCATCAGTCCCATGGCTAAACAAAAGCATAGTTTCACAATCCTTTTATGCTTCTTGATTGGGGTTGAACTCTGTCACAGATTAAAGCGAAATGAAGCGGCTTCGATACTGGATGAGTTTATGCCGAAAGTCGGCCATTTTGTGTTTGATGGCCTCAATGGCGTATGAGGAAAACCGGGTTTCTCTTTTGGGATCAAAGCATTTTAAAGCATTGGCAACAGCGAACGATACTTCGCTATAAACTTCCTCGTATTCGCAAATAAAGTTTTGCCATTGCATCAATAAAAACTATTTTCAAAATGTACGATCGGATAAATTCTATCAAATCGGCATCACTGGAACGGTCCATTGGTTTACGCTTTTTACCTTCATTTTGATTGTCTCGTTGTCCAATGGTTCCTGTTTCTGAATCGTTTCATTTCTATTTTATCCGAAGAACAGGAAAAGATCGTCCAGGATTTTTTCCGATAACCCTCAACGCCCCGGCCTTGCGCCGGGGCACTTTTTTTGTGTATAGTTGAGTTTCCGAAGAAAGGAGGCGCCATGTCCAACGGAAAATACACCCTGAAACCGGCTGAAGTCCGGAAACTGCTTTTCCATTGCGCCGACCTTCGAGAGCGAATCATCATCCGATTGATGGTGCATTGCGGCCTGCGCCGGGAGGAAGTCGCCAACCTTCTGATCGATCGTATCGATTGGGATCGGAATCGTATAACATTTATAGGCAAAGGCCGGCTGGACGGCATCATTCCAGTGCCACCGGATCTGATGCAAGACATCAAGTTTTTTATCGCCAATCGGAGAACCGGGTATCTATTCCCAGCCCGAAAAAAGAAAAACGCCGCACTGACCATCACTCAGATCAATCGCATCGTTTCGGAGATAGGCGCCCGGGCCGGGCTTAAGACGCCCAACCCGAAAAGTAAAACGGGAAACATCAACCCCCATTTGCTGCGCCACACCTTTTGTCGGATGTGTAAAGACTCAGGTTTGGGCATCGAGGAAGTCCAAGGATTGATCCGGCATAAATCCTTCAAAACCACCTATGACGTTTACGGGACGCTGAACTTTGACGAAATACAAAACCGATACGAAGCAAAATTTCTCAGCCGCCTCTAACACGTTCCTGATCGATCATGGCGATCCGATCCGGGTGCGCTGCCTGCGCTGCAAGGAATGGTGCCAGGCGATCGAGCTGCCTGAATTCACCATGTACTTTTGCACGTCGGTATTTTGCACCAATATCCTCGAGCTGCGGCACATGATCGACGGCACTTGGGAGTTGCATGATTATAGCGGGCTGATCCAAGAAAAGCTAGTTGTAGCCGATCTTGAAAAATTGCTGGAACAAGCCCTGCAAAAGAAAGATTCAAAGCCCCCCTTCATTCCAAGAATCGTGAAATAAGAAAACGCCCTTGCCAGAAAGATTCAATCCCTGACAAGGGCGTTCTGTTTTCGAATCTATTGAACGATCAGCTTCTTGTCTATGCCGATTCCGTATGCCTCCCCCTCAATGAGGAGATACAACCGGTGTTCCTTTTTACTTTGGGACAAATACAGATTTTTTATGAAAGGATGTCGGATGAAAACAGTATCAAGCAATCGTGATTCGGGAGTTATTTGAAAAACCCGGATATGGCTTGTTTCATCGATTTCGGGTAGCACGTCCTTTATTTCCGGCGGAAATTGCAAAAACCATTTTTCCGCCGCCTTGGAAAATTTCAACAAATGCCGGGGAATATCAATGATGTATGCCCCAGTCTTGTGAACGATCGCACATCGGAGAGTCTGCCCCTCAACCCTGGACAAGACATTTTTCCCCAAAGCAGAGGGGAACCACGGTTCTTTTGCAAAGTCATCATGTTTCGACAAAGTTATTCCAATTTGGAAAGTAGTAGGATCAGACAGTTCACGTTCAACTTCCATGTTCATTTACCTTTCAGCGTAGATAAGTTATTGGAAAAACATTATATATTTTCAAAATCAAAAATGGAGGGCCGGTTATATTACAGAGGAACAGAAATGAAAAACCCCAAACAGGGGTATTTTTTGGGTATTATAAGGGGATGATGTAAAATGCCGTATTAATTTTATTATGTGAATTCAATAAGATATTCAATCAAAGTTTTTTTCTGAGAAGTTAAATCCAACTTGTGTCGAATATGTTTCCGATGTGTCAAAACAGTTGCCGGCGAGATTTTTAACCTTTGAGATATGATGTTCGTTCCGAATCCATTTCGAAGCATCCAGCAGATTTTCAATTCGGCAGGTGTTAAATTACGGCCAGCGAGCTTTCTTTCGAAAATCCGCTGCTCTGATTTTTCCTTCAATCGACTCGCTTTCCCACTTTTTATTTCGTCGAGGTACACCATCATGTGGGTGTATTCCGTAAAATCAACCAGGTGACAATAAAGATACTGTTTTTTTAAGATCTTATCCTCCACCATAAAACCTTGAATTTTTATATAAGCGATGGTTTCGTTTTTTTTGACGATAGCGAAATTGGCCGGTGAACTGTAACCGTAAGCCAATGCCGCATTCAAGATTTTTGTTTCAAAGTCTTTGAAAGTATTGTTGAAAAAAAGATTTTGAAATAGTTGAGGATTGTGAATAACTTCATCTTGTGAATAGCCAAATATTTCAAGGGCTGAATCGTTTATTTCGATAAGATGCCCAAGGTGGATGTCATAGACGACTACCCCGACGAAAGATTTTTTTAAATAGCCCCTTAGCGGTTCTGGATCAAATAAAGGACTATTTCCAGTTTCATCAGCCATGACAACCTCTTGCCGTTTTCCCATGCCAATGGATTATCCTGATTCATGATAATTATCTGAATGTCGTTTTCAAGATTGGATATTTTTTCAATAAAATCGAGGTGTCACCGCCTTCGGCAAATTTGTCGGCATAAAGGTTGTATCGATAGGCCGCCCCCAGTTCCGGATCCACTCCCACCAGCGTTTGGCTGGGCCTCGAGCACAAAGCCGAAGTCTCAGCCAGATCATCCACCCCCATCAAACACCCGTTCATATAAACGGGCTGCCCATCTTTTCATCAACAAGGCGCCTGAATTCACCCCACCCGAACAGCCGTTCGATCGTCGAGATACCAAAAGGGCGCCCCGAAAGGCGCCCATACTCCCGGCGAGAAGGTATTCCGCCCGAGGATTTGAAGAAATCAACCGCTTTGCCGATTATTGCTTCCTTGATATCCCCTTCCCCTTCGCTCTGCGCCCCATATTTCAAACGATCTCCCCTTGAGATATACATCTGCATAGCCCAAGTAATTAATTACGGTAGAACTGGCCCAAAATTAATAATTTGAGCTGACCCGAACGCTGGTCGTCAATCCGGCGTCGCAAACCAAGGCCAGCTTTTCGCACTGCACCTTGAACTCAACGAGGCCATCTGTCGGCGCCAGCAGAAAATCATCGGTAGTCGCCACATCTTTGTCAAAGGCGATATAGACGTTGTCCGCCCCCGTATTTCGGATGAAAAGGGTTTTGGATGCTGGTGCCAGGTTCAAGACCTGGGAGACATCCGCAGCCGCCACGACATGATTCGCTATGTCGGAATGATAAAGCTGATCGGTAAAAGAATAGTGACGCATGATTGAAACCTCCCGCATTAATTTTCCCAGGTGATGGTTTGAAGTTCCTCGATGGACGTTGCCGCATTGACCGCGATGCGCTTATCTGCCCGCCGATAGTAGTGAGCTTGATAAAAGGTGCCTTGAGCCAGGACGATCTTAAGTGCATCGGCAAGTGATACCCCGGGATGTTTGGCATCGTAATAATCGATAATGTCGATGGTTGTTTGCCCCAAGACCTGGGCCAAGGAAATGGCTGCGTTGAGCCGGGATGCACTGTCCTCCTTGCCATCCATGATGTAGGTGGTGCCATTGACTTCGACCGGAACAGGCTGCCGGACAACTTCATCAAAAGCCCGGTAAATCTCTCCCATTTTGACCTGTCGATACAGATTCAGATCCGGCACCCAGCTTTCTATCGTTTCATCAAATACGGAGTATGCGTTCGGCGGAGTAACCCGCAGCATGGCTGCATTGAAAATCGGTTGATAGGTATCAATGATGGTTTGCAAATCCGTCCCGGTGACTTTCTGGTTCAGCTCGCCGTCATTGTATTCAATCTCGGCGTAACCATCATAGACCTGGATGGCATGGATGTTGGCAGCACAGGTGAAGGCACAATTCAGCCCCGCACCATTGACACTTATTACTTGATCACTTGGAATTATTGTCATCCTCATGGGAGAACCTCCTTATCCTTGACTTGCAGATTGATCAGCTTCCAACAGTGTGAGGTCGGGTTTAGCGGCTTCGATCCGGCGAGCAGCCATGGCATTTAGCATCATGGGCATGATATTGGCGCTTTGATGGGTAACAACCTGTTGCAATGTGTTAAGGGTTTCCATCAAGGCCGCTATCATGTTGTTGCCGGGTTGCGCCATTTCGTTACGGAAACTCTCCACTGCCGCACCGGTTTGCCTGGACATTTGAGCATTTTCGATCAAAAGGATCGGCAGCCATGAAATGGCGCATGCAAATTCGTCAATCTCTTTATCTTGCTGCGGGTGCTTCCCGAGAATATGGACAAACCACGCACAATCGAATTGTTTGCACTCGGCAAAGCCATTCAGCGGACAGTTGTTTTTGGGTTTCAGTTCCATAAAATTTCCTTTCTAATTCTTGGTTGCGATGATCACATCCACATATTGGACGGACATATCCAAAGTATGGTTATGGGCTGAACCAGTGAAAGTATGGCCGTGGGCAGCCCCACCGCCGACGGTTTCAGACCGCCCTAAAGTCGGCACCGTGCTCGTACCGGCAAAGTAATAGTTACGCTCACCACCATAGACGTTGCCATAAAAGGCAAGGTAGTTTGAAGTGGTTAAAGCCGACGCGGAAGTAGCGTTCGCCGCCAGATCATGGTAGTGCGCCGGCATATGAGTCGTGGTCAAAGTTGTGTTACCGACCGTGCCAGCCGCTGTCGTGTTGCCCGATGCTCTACCGGAAGCCATCGCACTGCTGAATGCCAAAGAACCGCCGCTACCTGCTGCCCCACTGACCACCCGCAACGCTTTGTCGTTATGGGTCGTCTGTTTTGTCCAACCCGTCGGGGCAGATGTTTGAACCCACAAAGCCGCCGAACCAGATGGAATGACCGCCCTGACATCCGCCAGGCGGGCGATATCGGCATCCACCGCCGGCGCTGCAATTTGGGCACGGCCTACCGAATCCCGAAGAATCAATCTGTCGGCCGTCGCCAAACTGGTCGCGTTATGGGGGTTACTCAATGCCGCATGGGTCGCAAGTTCAGAAGCAAGTGATACCACCCGCTCCGCATTGCGGGCATCGACGATCATGGCTGTGGTGATCGTGGCGTCGCCGTTCAATCGATTGAGCGCGGCCAATTTCAACGTCCAGTGCTGGACGTTGTTGGCATCCACATAATCGACCGGCGTGGTTGTGCCTTCGGCGACTTTGACCTCCCAAACCAGGGCGATCCGGCGGCTGGTTTCCAGGGCCACAACCGGATCGACGATATCCCCGTCATCGGCTCGGGTGACCTCTTTGTAATAGACATCGAGATAAACCTCATCTGTCCGGTCGGCACCGCTTGGGGTGGTTAATGCAACCGGCCCGTAGTCTTGGTCGGTGTATTCGACATCTGACAGATTGATCGCCTGCCACCCTTCGATGAAAATCGCCCCGGCCCCCGCTGGCGTTCCATCGCCGCCGGTGATGACAAAGTTATTGTTGATGTCCGTCGAAGATTGAATGATGCGAAAGCCGTTGCCGGTTGTGCCATTGCCATAGATGCGCTTGATCGCCCGGCGAAGCAGTTGCAACTGGATCTCGGAGTTTTCATTCAGTTCAGCATCAAGCAGAGGAATACCAGACAACGTACCGGGCTCGAGCTGCATCTTGGCGACCATCTGGTAAGCTTTGGTTTCGTCAAAATTCCATCGGCTGTATTCCCCGGTCCAGTCGGTTCCTATTTTTCCGGTGAAAGGCATAGCCCCCTCCTGTTTGACTCAATGTAATTAATTACTTCATTTTATGCCAAAGAGAAACAAAATTAAAGATATTTCGTATAAAACACCGGCCCTGCGTTATAAGGAATCTCTGCCGGCGTAAAAATCGGAGCATCCGTCCAGAACAATTTCGGCCGGGTACCGGCGGCCCGCAGGTCGTAGATCAGTTCTTGCAACTCATCAAACTGGGCCTGGTTCCAATGCGATATGGTATTCACCGGGAAACGCACCCCAAAGACACAAAGCTCTTTACCGATCGTGTTAGCCGCCATGATCGGATAATTTCGATTATGCACCGGAGTTGGGATATTGTTCATCAGCATCGAAGAACTGCCGAGATAATCCAGGTCGAAAACGTCTATTTCGTAGCCATAGTAGGCCTCAAGAACGATTTCCATGGCCACGTTGTTGCTTTTCGGCCGCACCAGAGAATCGATGATCCGCTGGTTGTAAACGGCATCGGTTTCATCCGTGAGCCGGCCGATGTTGAAGTAGCTTCCCCAATGATTCGAAAGAATCCCTGTGGCGCTGGGGATTCCCATTTGCCGAAGCAATTCGTCACCAGCAATCTTGGCCTCTTTCAATTCCAATGCAATCGCTTTGAATAATGCCCATCCAGAATTCTGGTGATAATAGACCGTTGGATCGCCGGTCTTTTCAATATCGACCAGTCGGATCGCATTGATCGATTCAGGCCCGGAGAAAATCGTCGCCGTATAATCGGGAACCGCATTGATTTCATCCACAACCTGCTGAATCGTTTTCCCCGCCAGCGAGATGTTGAAATCATCGGAGAAGCTGCCGAACGATTTGGCCGAAATCATATCATCGGCGATCGAGTACCGCATCAGCGCAGTTGGGCTGCTATGCTCGATCGTAAAGACAGCAACCTTTTCCGGATCGGTTTTAAAGTATGTCGGCAAAAAATCGAGGATTCGGGTCAAAACACCCATGGGCACCCCCTGTTATGCGAAAGTCAAATTGACTGTACCTTGGGCACAGATATTGTAATCCCCGCCGGCAGAGGTGTTGGCCGTAGGAGTTGTGAAACTCACATCCGCCACCCCCTCAACATCCATGACCGTTTGAATCAGTTTTGAAAAAATCAACGATTCGCCGATATCCAGGCTGCTGAACAGGTTTCCGATCGCGGCCTCGACATCAGCTTCGACATCGGCCTCCGCCCGCGGACCATCAAGCGTGATGGTGGCGGTGACATTGACCGCCGTTGGAGTGACCGCCGCCACTGTTGCCACCACGCCGGCCGCTTTCCAGCCAGCGACCTTGTTGCCATCGTCATCGATATAGCCATGCAGAATTTTACTCGTTTCGGCGATCAACGATGAGCTGGCTCCATTGACACCGTTCCAGATGTAAACATAGACCGTCCCTGGATCCCCGATAGGCGTGTCATCGACGCAGGGCTCATAGACAACGACCTTTGTCACCTGTTCGGTGACAACCCCCGATTCATCATACAGCTTGACCGTACTGGCGCCATATTCAATCGATTCCCGGGTGGACCGGGCTAGAGTATTGAGCCATTTTTGAAAACGAAGCTTGCGTTCACCGTCGGTTTCTTCATCCGATCCGTTCGTAAAAGCCGCGGCATTCGTCACAGAAGCAATCCCATCGATAGAATCGGTGAGCGACGTGATAGAGCCGGCCAAACAATTGGTGGAACTGCCAGTGACCGCCGCCAGCACAAGGGCGTCGACCGTATTGACCCCGGCTTCCATAACCACCCCGGAGACAACGGCATAGTTGAAGCTTTCACCGGGAATGGTCACCCGGGTGCCAGTCGGAATTGTGATCTCTCCCACATAGCCGCTTTCGCGGGTGAATGTCACATAACCCGACGCCCCCACCGCCGGCAGGCGGCTGAAGCTAAACGACTTGTAAATGGCAACCGGTACCGCCTCATAAAACCCTTTGAGCAAGGCTTGATAGTATTGATCGATCTCGGCCGCCGCGGCTTCAAGGATAGTTCGGACAACACTGCCGGTGTTAAAATCGGTCAATTCATCCGATCCGCCGGTGACGTTATTGATCATGGAAGCGACGATCGAATTGAAGTTTTTAATCTGAAACATTAGTTGCCCCCTCCGATTACGAAATTGAGATCCGTTGCTGTATTGCTATCCGTGCTTTGCACCTCGATCGCAAATTTGATCGCATCCCCCACCGAAAAGCTGTTGAGCGATGAAACCCGGGCAAGCCTGGGCTCCCGATTCAACGCATCGATAAGAGCTGCCTTGGCCAACGTCCGGATCGCTGGTGTGTTCTTTGCCCCGACAATCGCCAGCAGCCCGCAACCATATTGGGGATGCACGATCAGGCTTTCATAATCTGAAAGAATCCGATGTTCGATCGCCTGTTTGAGATTGGCCAAGCCCGAAATCAAGGAGAAATCCCCATCAGCCACCACAAGACAACCGGAAGAATCAGTTTCAAGATCAGTCCCGTAAATCTCGTTGGCGCTTTGCGAAGGAACGTTCTGGTCCCCACTGGTGATTGGGATTTTCAACTGCATGCCCGGGGTGATGTGGACCTGACTTGTTTCCCGATTGTAGATTTGAACCTTCGCCCCCGACGCAAACCCGATCGAAGCCTTATCGACAATGACTTTTTTCTCGAGATAATTCACGCTGACGACTTTATAGCTTCGGGCTTCGCTGACACCTTGTACGAACAGCGCATACCCCGGATAGATGTCTTTGACCTCATTCAACGACAGTGTTTTGGAACCAGTCGAGAAGGCTGCTGTCAAAAAAGTCTCTCCATCCAGTACCCCATAGCTGGCCAGGTTGGTCATTCTCATGACCGTAATCGGGCCGGTGTAATTCTGGCTGAAGGTTTCGTGAAACGTGATCACACTGCCCAAAACGCTTTCGACTTGCATCTTTTGCCAGGCGCCCATGGCATCCTTGATGACCAGCGTAACCCCGGCGACAGCATAGTTGCTTGGCACAGCCATTCCGATGTCGATATGCTGCGTGCTCCGGTAAAGGTTACCCGTAACCGTGAACGACGTGTAGGGCACCAGCAATTCGGTTGCAGATTCGATCACGATATCGTTTGCCGCAGCAATCTCATACCACCTGTTTGAATCCCCGTATTCTCGGTAAGCGATAGCTTGAAGCGACTCGTTTTCCTTGACCGTTACGATTTTGAATTGGCTGATTTTCTTCAGATCGTCGGTTGTATTTTCATCCGGCAAAAGGCTGGCATCCATATCGATGTCGCCGACAGTGCTGATGATGGCCTCATAGACCCCGTCGAGCCCGCCAGCGGACGCAGGTGTTTTTTGGATCAACGAAAGCTGCTCGAGCTTGTCATCTAAAGTGCTTTCCATGACGATGGCGGCCGACGGATCTTCGAACATATTGGGCAGATTTTCATCACTGTGGCGAATACCGATGATCGTTGCCGATCCGTTGCGTTTCGCCGCTTCGCGCATCTCGACCACCCATTCGACGGCGTTGGAGACACTGTCGGCAATGGCGCCGGATTTGATCCCGTGCGTCGTAGCGCAATCGGTTACCCCGCATACCCCGGAGAAATCCGGCAGCCAGGACTCGGTCAAACCGTTTTTCAGGTAGCAGTTGAACTCCCCCACCACGCTCGTAAGTTCGTTGAGTTCAAGGATGGCCTCCAGCGGCAAATCGTTGATAAACGCCTGGGTGTCCCGGGTGGCATCGAGGACCAGCTCGATTGAGGAACTCACCCCATGGATAAAGTTAGCGATGTCTCCTACCCCAGCCTTGGCGTTCTCGAGAATTCCCACACTGGTATCGATGAAATTCGCTACGGCGGTGCACACCGGCGTGGCAAAAACCATGAGTTTATTAACCAAGGGGGTGAGCCGTTCTGTTAAGGCAGACAGCCAATTCCGACTTTTGGGCTTGCTGACAAGATCCTCCACTTTTTTAAAGGCCTCGATCGAGTTCAGATCTTCAAGAACACCGAACGTGATCTCGTATTGATAAAGCAGCGGCTTGACCCGGCTCCGAAGCAGTTTGAAATTTTGGGGAACCACTTTGTAACTGAGGTCATCGACATTGTTGACCACGACCAGCATCACATCATCCGGATTCAACCCCGCCCCGACCTTGGCCTGGCGCTGATCAAAATAACCATCGATGAAATTGCGATGCAGCCGGCGGAAGGCTTCATGTCCGTCGATATTCTCGATGGTCGGCCGGATACGCCATCCGGTGGTGCCCCGGACGGTAAGCGTGGGCATACCTTTTCCGAACTCATCGATGAAGGGTTCACCCAAAGTCTGAACGACCTGGACCCGCTCGTTGCGGCTGACGGAAAATTCCTCGGGGTTGACCGGGAAGATGAAGCGTTGGTCTTTTTTAACAGTGCCGGTGATCAGTCCATCGGTGTAAAGGTATAGAACCACGTTCTTGCCGAATTGACTGTGATTCACCCTGGAATCGTTCGAAGACGGGTTTTGCCCGACCGAACTCAATTCGTCGGACAAACGCTTTAATTTTGTCAGACTGCTGGATGCCATATATCCCCCGTTAAAACCGATCAGGCGATCTCGCCGGTGTGTTCCCCATCAGGTGCGCCGCTGATAGTCGTCACCACGGCGTTGTTGACGATCTCATCGATGACCCCCTGGCAGAAAGCCTGCAGGACTGACTGCCGATAGGTTTCGGCGCTGGCTGCGCTGTTGGTTTGGGTATGATCAAGTGCTGCCAGGTGGCTCTCGATATACGCCGCCATGCTTGCTGCCGACATTGCCATAGTTACACACTCGCTTTCACATTGGATGAAATCATGATGTGGGGCCGCCCCGTATAAGGGCAGATGCAATCCCCTTGAACAACGCCTTTGACCGTTGCTGCAGCCGCCCCGGCGATGTCCACAGTGGCAACGGCCTCGATCTCAATTTTCCCGTTTTCCAGAACGGTGATTGTCGTTCCTGACGAATGCTCGATATGGATTTTAACCGTATTTGCGTTTGCAGCCGTCGGCGGATCATTTTTGCTGTCCACCTCGCCGATCGATACCGCCTCGGCCGCCAGTTCGGATGAATCCGGCCCGATCGAAATCCAAGAGCCGGTATGATGGCCGATCTTGATTTCCCCATCGGGGCCGATTAACACCCGGGTGCCGCTCGCATGCTGGAAATAAAACCCCTTGCGGTTTTCTTTCTTGACGGTGAACGGTTGGGTTTCGGCATCCCGGTTCAACTCCGACAGATCGGTCAACGCCCGGCTGCCGCCGTTTTTCACAACCTTGAAATAGCTGTCATCCGGATACCGGATTTCTTCCTCACTGGCGACATCCGCCCCGCCGTTTTCCTCCACCGTATCCCCGATCATCCGGTGATACCGATCGGATTCATGTCGATCGATATAATGGTTCGCCCCCACGCTGTTGGAAAACGACAACTGGTTTTCAGCCGGATAGCGAAACCCCAACACGACCGGCATCGTCCCAACCCCCTCGACGAAACCAACAATGGCGAAAATATCCCGGCCGCCGTAGGCGATCGGAAAGTCATAGCCTTCCTCCGTGTCGGCCTTCGGGTTTTGCGGCCTGGGCAGATGGCTCAACCCCGACGACGTGGACGCCATGGGCGCCAGGACCGGCACATCGTAATGCACCGCCCCACCGTTCATCATCACGATGTCAACCGTCTTTTTGTCCGCCTTGACCCCGATCACTTTCCCCATCTGCAGTATGTTGTGCCAATATTTGGGAGAACGCTTCGGATTTCGTTCAAAGCCTTTTTGCATCATGTAAGTGCCTTCCGCTGTTCGTTGTCGGCATTATGTAAAGCTTTCCGGGTTCTCAAATATCCATCCCCTCGGACGACGTTGACCGTGGTGGAAAACTGTTCCTGGTTATTGACGAAGGACAATTCGTGGTTGACCCCGATGACATAGTATTCAGGCGTTACCCCCGAATGATAATTGAACGTCATGTAGATCCCGGGCCGCAGGTTCGAATTGCCCTTCAAGACGATGTCGCCGGATTCATAGGCGCTGTTGTATTTGAAGGCTCTCTGCAAGGCTTGATTCAGCTCGAGGGCCAGGTTTTTCGAGCTGATCATTTGCTCCATATCAAAAACCTCGCAGCTATTTTCAAAGCGGCGAAAGCCAAACCGGTAAGATCCGGCATCCTTGTCGGTGTGATCGATCAAGTGGGGGTTGGATTTGAGGTCTTCCTCTTTTTCCACCTCACCGATCGATGTGGCTTTAAACGCCGTTTGACCATCCACAAGGTTATGGATCGGATAGGTGAAAAAGAAGTTTTTAACTTCGGCATCACTTCGGCGGAGGTTCAACCGCTGGATGCTGCTCGGCTCGATCGAAACCGGCGGCCCCAAAGTGTATTTGTCGATATTGGCATCGACGCCCTGAATATATTTTCCGTCGTCATAGTCTTTCCAGGGCGTTTCCCGAAAAACCAGATAGAAGGCATCTGCCAGATCGACGGTGAACAACTCATTCCAAGGGCTGTTGTCGAAAAATGACATCAAATCCCAAATCGACCCGTCTTCCTGGGACAAAGCAAATTTGTTGGCGAAGCCCTTGATTGTCGCACTCCGGAGAATTTTCATTTCGGGGATTGCAGTCTGTGTTTTCTTGATCAGCGAAAGCTGATTTTGGGCGATGGCGAATAACGCCTCGATGATCTCACCCGGCGTGCCGCTGATTTGAACCCCGTATTTTTGCTGGACCTGTTCAAACCCGGGCAAGGTGATCAGTTGCAGATCGCGGGAGACTTCCTTCAAATAGTAAATCCGGGTGATCTGAAAGAGCTTGCCCATATCCGACCCGCTGATGGTATAGACCCGGTTGGGCCGGCCCTCGTTATCCACCGCCATGGACAGCCCCACTTCCTCGACAAACCCCCGCATGACGACGGGAATTTCCTTGGAATCCCAATCCCGGGTGAAGCGGATTTCGACATAATCCATCGGGCTGATCCGATAGTACCAGGAAACGTTCTTTTTCCCGATGATATCGGCCGCCGGCAGAAGTTGAATCTCAAAATGACCCGCCGGCTCATACAACCCTTTTTGGATATTCAAATTCCGGATGTAATTCGTCAGGTCCAGCACCCGCCCGTCGATGTAAGAATGCAACGTGACCTGGCACCGGATTTTATAGGTTTGAATCGCCATCAGCGCCCCGCCTTCACTGTGTTGCCATCGCCGGCCACCCGGTCATCAACGACCTTGACCTCAAGCTTCAACTGCTTCCCCAATTCGGTGAACAGGTTCCCGATCCCCTCCATGATAGGGTCGAAGGAACTAAACAAGCCGCCAACAACTTGTGATCCCACTTCATATGTGCCCTTGGCTTTCGAAGCCCACTGTTTAGCCATTTCATCGCCGGCGCCATCAAACAGCCCTCGGGCTCGAATTTCGTCGATGACTTTTTTCTGCTGTTCATCAGACATGATGAGGTTGTCATCTTCATCCACCAGCTTATTGGTGATTTTTAGGACCCCTTCCAAAATGTCTGTCAATTTCGGTACGATTTTTTCTCCATACTTGGTGATGCTGTTGTCGATGGTGGTAAGGGTCGTCATCATCTTTTCGGATTCAGTCTGCTTCAGCCCGCTTTTGGCGATCCCCGCAAGGACGGTGTTGATGTCGGTTCGGGCCGTCCACCCTTTTTCCTTTGCCAAACCAGAGATCCGGGCGTCTTTGAACAAGGCCTCCCGCTGCGCCCCGCTGGAGTTGAAAATTTGGGCCATCAACCCCAATTTGTCAGGACTGATAGCTTCTTTCCGCCCGCCGGTGGCCTTATCCAACGCCGACATGAAGGCGTCGCTATTGTTAAGATCAAGGCCGTCTATAGCCGCCGCTTGATCCATCGAGATTCCCAGGATCTTGCTCATCGCATGATACCGGGCTTTTGGATTCTTGAAATTTTTGCGGAATTGCCCCATCAAGGCATCCAGGTTCCCCTTGCCAAAGATCCCTTTCTCAAGGCGTGATCTGAAGTCAAAGTAATCCCCACCGCCGAGGGCGTTATACATGAAGTATTCGCCGAATTCGCCCCGGGGATTCATGAACCCTTGATTCATTTGCTGGAGCAGACCAGCCCCACGCATTCCCATCAAGCCCGGCCGGTTGGAGGCGTTCATGGCCGTCAGCGCCCCGATCATGGCATCGGTACTGCCCGGGGCCATGCGGGTGAGGACATTAAGCTGCGACCCCATCAAAGACTGGATCGAGGACAGGACTTCGCCTTCCCTGCCATTCATCCCACCGCGGGCGACGGCATCGGCGATCATGACCGCAAAGCGTTCCATCCGCATGCCGCCGTATTGGCCGAAAGCCCCCATCTGAGCCATCGAGCCCATGGAGGAATACATCGTCCCCGTATCGACGCCCATCCCCTTGGCCAGCAGCCCGGCCACATTCATCTGCCGGGCGATGCCACCTTGCTGGGCGCCGGCCAAAGCAACGTAGGACTGGGCCAGTCGGACCATTTCAATTTTGGTCTTTCCGATTGCTTCGCCGGTGCGTTCGATACTGCCAGCGAATTGACTTTGGCCGTCGGTGACCATCGAGAGCTGTTTTTCAAGCGGGTCGAGCGCCTGGATATATTCTCTGGCCGACGACACCATCCGGGCGATCAAGGCGATAGCCCCGGTAGCCATGCCCAACCCAGCCAACGCCGCCCCGCCACCGGCCATGCCCCGGTTCAATATGCCCCGGCCAAATCCCCCCATGAATCCGCCAGTCATTACCCGCTGCCGGCTTGGATCGGAAAGATTGCCCCAAAAAGATCCCCCACCCTGCCCATTTAGCCGCTGGCAGGAGTTGGCCGTATCATCCAGCAATCGCTTGAGCCGTGAAATCTTCTGGCTCGCCTGATCGATCCCCGTTGTATCGGATCTGAACCCGACCGAAATTGTCGTTTTCTGATCACTCATGGATGTTTACTTCCTCCCAAAGATGCCGGCTATTTCGCAAGGCATAGGCGTCGAGAATTTCGTCGTCTTCCTTCGCCCACTGTTCGATGGCCTTATCCACCTCGGTCGTTTCAAATTCATCGAGATCAGGTTCCCGCCCCTTGTCCAACACCTCCCGGTAGAGGTGGCTCATGAACTCCATTTCGATCTCAATGCCCGTCATTTCAAGGTAACGGGGATCGGTGGGCGGCAAATTGTACTTTTGCCGGAACCAGTATTTAAGCTCCTTCGCCTGTTCCAGCGCCCTCTGTTTTAGCTCCCGTCTGTTTTGCGAACGCAGATTGGCGACGAAAGGATGACACCTGTTCGGAAAAGGCGTTATAGACGATCTCCAGTTCCTCGGGAGAGTAGATCTCATCGAGATCAAAATCCTTTGGAGCTTCCACGATAGCCACCTTCAATGTGCCGATCATGACCGCGATGTTGTTGGTCGCAATGGCAGGATTGCGGTTTTCCCCGAGCAGCTTCGCCGAGATGTTGTCGGCTTGGATTTCATCCGTCAGCGTGGGGAAACGGAAAGTGAATTTGCCCAGGTTCTCGATCTCTTTGGTGAATTGTTTTTCCGATGGTTTTAGCATGATATTTTCCTTTCAATGTAATTGATTACTTTTATTCTATAAGGTTCCAGGGCCTTCGTCAACGATTCATCCTACAGATACAAGAAAGCCCAAACGTGGCGGAGGGAGGGAGGTTCACCGCCAGAGGTTTGGGCTTGGATAAGGGAGTTACATTTTCCCGGCGACATCGAGCGCCATCCATTGGGACTGATAACTGATGATGGCATGTTTGCTCACTTCAATGCTGCCGGAGGCGAAGGTGCAAAACAGGTATTTCCGCAACACCTCACCGGTGTTTTTGTCCAACACCTCGATGTCGACGACCAGGCCTCGGAGGGCCTCTTCGCCGTTTTCCGGAACGATCCCTTTGGCGTACAGGCCGGCGGTACGCAGGGCCATTTTGGAACACGAAATGCTGTGCCGAGCCATGGTCGGAACATGCTCTTGCACATGGATGTCGCCGATGCCCGACGCCCCCTCCGGCCCGTAGTCATCGCTCATGTTGATATTTTGCATCAATCCCACTTCCTCGCCGTCGATCAAGACCCGGGCCAGGTTCGCGGAACGAACTTTGAGATTCTCTCTCATGATATGGCCTCCTGGATAATGGGGGCCATCCGGCCCCCATGTTTCAAAAGTAATCCGTTACTGTAACAGCAGAACAAAATTAAACTGCCGCCGATCCGCTGTAAGGCACGATGGAAATGCCAACCGGGATGTAGTTGACCGGCACCACCGGGCTGCACTGGAAAAAGACCCGCAGAACGTCGCCCTCCAGCTCGGCGGTGATGTTCTTGTAAGCCGGGTTGGCATCGTCGCCGGTGATGACTTCCGGGCCCAAAGGAGCCGGGCGGGCCAGTTCCTTGCAGGTGTTTTCGACGATGGACACAGCCCGTCCGAGGATTGCCGGAGTGCCTTTCTTGCCGATCAAGGTCCGGAGGGAGTTGCGGACGTTCCGGGCCACATAATCGACGGCAAAGCCGGTTCCCATTTCCACGCGGTTATAGTTGTCGTTGGACAGCCAGGTGGAGCAGGATTGAATAACCTTGTACCCTTCCCGGGTTTCAGCCACCGCGATCACGCCAGCCTTGATCAGATCGTCCGTATCGGTCGGAATGCGGTATTTCTGGATCAAGCCCTGGATGGTGATGGTTTTGTTGGTCAGACTGGTTCCCGGGTCGCTGCCGGTGATCATCCCGCCAAGCAGAGCTGCCATCATGTACGGGGCATATTCGACCAGAATGCCATTGGCATTGTAATCTTTGTAGCCCGGCGTCGCCAGATAGCACCGGTCATGGTTAATGTTATATGCCCGGAGGGCCACCGCATCCATCGTTTCCCCGATGGCGCCACCGACGATGCAACGTCGTTCCATACCCGCCGTGTCGCTCATGTAATCGCAATGCGTCACAGCCATGGCGTGGATCGATGCGGAGCTGGAAAGCGGAACGACGCACTGCACATCCTCTGTCTGGAGGGCATCGAAGCAATCCTGCCAGTCGGTGTTCGTCGGGGTAGTGGCATTCCCGCCATGCAGGAACGTGTACCCGATATTGGCCGGCACGACTCCGGCTTCAATCGGTCGATACACATCGACGAAAGATTCGGACAGGCTATCCAGCCAGTCGGCGATGGCTTGCAAGTTGGCCGTGATCCCCGTAGCGGTCAAAATGCTCGCATCGATCACATAATCCAACTTGCCGTAGGTTTCATAATCCCGATAGGTCGGGTTGTAGGAAGCAACCAGATCCGCATGGGCGTCGAAGAAATCAACCACCTTGGACACGGTATCGTAAACCGTCAGATCGCAAGTCAGCAAGGTCGTTTCCGCCCCGAGGACACCTGCAGAAACCACGATGCTGGCAGCCGTAACGGTAACCAAAGCAGAGGCCGCGGCACCGGTGTACTGCAAGGTGAAATAGGTCGCCCCCAGGTTATCCTTGATGTACTCCTGATTGTCCATGCTGGTGGCAAGATATTTCGTCCCATCAACCGTGCCGTCTTGAACCTTGATCCGGATCCGGGTGGTTTGACTGCCGTAATCCGAAGATTCGACACACAAAGCAGCAGGGGTCAGTTCATAGGTGTCACCGGCCGACGGGGCATTGCGCCAGGCGTATCGGAGATCACAAACCAGCGTCGAATAGGTGAAAGAAGTGATCAGGTTCGTTTCGCCAACTGCCGCCCCACTGGTCATTTTGATCCGAAAGCCATTGTAAAAGCCATCCTCGGTGCCAACCACGGTGCCCAAGGTGATCTGTTGGGCCTCTAATCCCACGAGGCTGCCGACGATACCGGTTTCCGCAACAACATCCTGGGCCAGTACCAGATGGGACTGGGTCGCCGGATCCACACGCACCGCAAAAATGTTTTGGGGAGCATTCGTTTCGGCCGACGGGGAAAACGCCTTTTTAATGGCCTCGACCAGCTCGCCGCTGGTGAAATATTCAACTGCTTCCTTGGGGTTCCCCAACTTCACCACCGTTTTGGGGGTTCCGCCCAAACTCTGTCCGATGATCGCCAGGTTGTTCTCGACCGTCAGGTTCTTGTTGGCCATCGCCGAATCATCGATGCGGGTGGCTACCGCCGGGGTCGTCAACAGCCGTCCATTGAAAAATACAGGCATGATTTATCCCTCCATTATGCAGGCGCGTTGCAGAAATCGGTATATTGCTTCTGAAAATCCTTGGCCCTGGCCCGCTCCACTTTCTTGGTGAATTTCATGTAGTGGAAAAACCCACCGATCAGCTCCACCCGCTTGTCGCTTAAAGACAGTTTCTTGCAGAACTCAGTCAACGTAATCGTCATGTTACCCCCTCCTTACACTTCGATGAAGTCTTCGTTTGGATCAAATTTTATATAAAGTTCGGCATCCCTGATGATGGTATATGCCTTGTTCCACGTCGAAAGCCCGCGGAAGCCCAACATGGTTGAACGGTAGAACAAATTTTGAGGCAAATGCTGGTACAACGGATCAAAATCCGTTGCCGAAACGGTCAGCTCGTAAAAGCCTTTTTCCTCCGCCCACACCTCGGCTTGAATGAGAATGTACCGGGCGATAGCCTCAAGGAACATCGTCACGTCGCCGTTCAGGCTGGCACTGATCACCCGCAGATTGTACCGGTGATAATCGCCCTGGATGTCATCGGCATCGATGGACTCATCATCCACGTTGTTATCATCGGCAACGAAAGCGCCCACAAGCTGTTCATCGGGCGTGATGTTTGCCGGGACCACATACCAGGCCGGCAGCCGCGTATCATCGATCCCATACCCCTGCCCGATGTGGATCGTGTTGGCCGTCAAATAGGCTTTGACCTTGGCGATATACGCAGCCCCCAGCACATCGACATCGAATATATCGTCGACGATGGTCAAATCCTCTTTGATCTCCGCCAGCCCAGCCGCCAGGGCCGCGATGATCGATTTTTCCGGCATCATGATTGGCATTTAGATGATCCTTTTCACCACGTCGGCGAGATAGTCATGAACCCGGTTCACAAAGCGCCGGGCTTTGATGCCCGGGTGCCACCAGGAAGACGGATCGCTGTTGTCGCTCACCCGTCGGAAGGTGACGTATTGGTTCTGGACCGCCGATTTATAGGTTTTCGCTATCTTGACCATCCCCGCAAAAGGGCTCGTTTTCCAAGTGTAAGCCCCGGGACGGCCCCCTTTGACCGGGAGCTGGGTTCGCATACCGTAGCCGCCGAAATCCCCTGTTCTTCCGCCCCATACTGTCTTTCCCGTCGCATTCTCACTGCTGGCCTTGACCCGTTTGGCCGCCGCATAGATCAAACTCGTTGGAGTACCTTTCGGCGTGTGGCCGGTGATCGTCATCGGAGCCCCTACCCTCTTGCCAGTCGTTCCCGGCGTGCCATGGCGAAACGGAACCGTATTGTACCGGCCGTTTTTCCCCGTTTTGGCATTCGGCCCCTTCAGCAGCCCCGGCTTCATATCAAAAGGCGCCTTGCCGTTTTCAATGGCATTGGGCAGTTCCCCGACCAGGGCCACGGTTGCCCAGTTGCCTTCCACTTCGACAGGCTGGATTCCGGCGATATAATCGGCGGCGCTGCCCTCCAAATGGGTTTGGGCCTGCCGGATCCATTCACCCCGGGCCATCTCGGCGAGGGTGAAGACCCGCTCACGCATGGCGTCTTCATCATATCCCACCGCCGGCAGATGGCCCGATATGTCGATTTGAATAGGCATTGTTATGAACGCCTTCTCGCCGTTGCCCGCCCGGATGAATCCCGGGTTCGAAGTAAAGTATCCATCCGGTGTTCTGCTGCGGCCGTTTGTTTGTGACCGGATCGACCAAGCTGCCTCAAAGTCTCAGCGTGTTCCTTGTGAAAGTGGTCAATCGGCCCCCACTTCCACCCCTCGGGGTTACTCGCGGCGAATTTGGCGGCCTGTTTTTTCAACTTCCCGAGTTCAAGGGTATTCTCAGCCTGTTCAAAAAACTCTTTGATGTGGGGAAACCGCGTCTCGAAACTCTTTGGACCGATGCCAGCATCCGGCGCCGCAATTTCCTTTTCCGTCCCCCATTGTTTTTGGGCACCTGTTGCCTTTGATTGGTCAGGCTTGGAATCCGATTTTTCCTTGGGCTCATAGATCGTCAAGGTTTTGCCCGCTGCATCGAAGTGGGCAACCCCCTTGCCGTCTTTTTCATAGATGGCGCCTCCAAGCGATCCAGACTTGTCGCTCTTGTCCCAGGTGAAACCGTGCTCCATCAGAATCTTTTCGGCATCCGAAACGCTGCTCACGCCCGATTTCACATGGGCACCGAATTTGTCATATTTCAATTTTTCGGGAGTAGTTTTAACATCAAGGTCTTTCTTGGGCCCTGTATCTGTCGGGGCTTTACCCTCGGCCACCTTGTTCGTGTGATGGGGTTCGGCCCACATTCCACGATTGTCGCGGGTGAGCTTGTATTTTTCCCCTACCTTGTAGGTGCTCATGGTCCTGATAGCAGCCGGATTGGGATCACTGCTGCTGGGCCCATGTCGGTGGGACCAACCCGCCATGATTTTATCTTCTACTGGAGTGCCATCGTCATAGCTGAAAGCAACACGGTCGCCTTGGCCACCAGGCAGTCTCTCCACCTTGGTAACGACAACCGTAACCCCTTTGGAATAATCCCGCTTCGGTGGTTCAACTTTTCCCCGATCTTTTTGGTCCAACATACGATCGACCGCTTCTTCGATCTTTTTGATTGGAAAATCTCTGACATTGACATGGGCCAGGAACCGATCGGTCCCACCATCTTTGTCGGCGCGGAAATTTTTATCACCCGCATGAACCCGAAGGCCCAAGTAATCATTGACGACAGTGAATTTTTCAGTCGGAGAAAGGCTATCGATTTTCGCTTTCAGCTCGGCGGAGATTTTCCCGGTCGGCTCTTTGTCCTCTTTTGCATCAGGGGCAGCAGCCTTGTCGCCATGATGCTCCAAGTGGTCTGCATGAAAATCGACAGAGTTTTTCTCGCCATCAATTTTACCCCGCACGACATCGTATTTTTCCGAGTAACCAGTCACCTCCATCACCTTGCCATGGTGCTTGGATTTCGGATTGTTCACTTTGACCTTGTGCCCTTTGTGAAACGAGACATGTACTTCATCTTTGTGCCGGGCATCATCGTAGTCTTTGATGAATTCTCGTTTCCCGGTTTTGGGATTCAACCGGAAATGGGCTTTGATATGGGCCTTTTCCAAACTTTCGGCCCCGGGAAACACCACCTGGGCAAGATCTTTTGTATCCCCTGTTTCAAGGCTTTTCGCCAATGCTTCATCAAAAAGACCCATGGTTTACCCCTCCCAAAGATATTCAAGTTTGCAGATTGCCTGAATCGGCAGCCGGTGGTGCATTGGCTCAACCTGCCGGAATTTGATATGAGTGTCGCGAACGACATGAACATGGCTCAACACAAGCCATGTCGGGTGCATCCGGTACGCAACCGAATAACGGCTGCCGGCTGCCGGCGCTTGCCCGGTTCCCGTCCACCGGATCAGCCCGCCGGAAACTTCGTAATCAAGGATCGGCACATACACCACCCCGCCGGGGCCGACCACCCGAAGAATATCCACCATCTCAAACCGGGCCCGGTCTGTTTCCCCGGTCCCGCGGATGAGCAATTCGGAAAACGCAATCAACGACTTCCGGTTGACGATGCGATCATGATACCCGAGATCCACCTCGGCCTTGACCGTGAGCTGCATCGTGCCAAGCAACAATCCACCCGGCTCGATGAACTGTTTGTCCGTCTGGAGGCCTGTGATGATCCCTTGGATTTCCTGCCGGCCATAGTACTGCCAGCCATGCTCACAATATAAGCAAGTCGGGTCGGGATGGCCGGTTTGCAGGTCGTAGCAAGGACATTGCAAGGCCTGATAATGCTCCAGGTAGTACCCGTGCTTATCGACCAGGGCATCGAAGGATCCGACTTTGAAATCAACACGGCCTGCCATTATGCCACCGCCAATCTGAGCCCTTTGTATCGTGCCCGCAGATTCGGCAACTGGGCTTTGATTTGACGTTCATACTGACGGATGCGGGCGCTGTAAGCGGAGTTTTCCGCAGACTGGGTCGTATTGATGCTTTCGCTCAACCCATCGATGCTGAGACTTTGGGAAGCGATACCGGCACCCAACAAAATATCGCCCAGGATGTTCAACAACCCGATGCACGCCTTCATGGCGATCATGTCAACGATATCCCCGGGCACCTGTCCCTCGGCGAAACCCGCCGTGTAGGTCACATTGAACAAATGCGGCATATTCGATAACCGGGCGGTGATCAGCGGCAGCAAGACACCCGACCCGGCCCCCAGGAGGACTTGCGACAAGCTGCCGGTGGTCGGCACAAGCTGGAGCTGACCGGTCTGTTTGTAAATCCGGATCCAATCGGCAGGAAACGTCATGATTTCCTGGCCAGCGTAGCTTGCCACCAGCGACTCGACAGAGATCACGGGATATTGATAAAGCTGAAGGTAGCAAAATTGCTGATACTCATCGATGTAGTAGTCATGCGTTTCTTGGATCGAGGTCGGCTGGATCGGGATCATTAATTCTGTTTCAAGCCAGGAGATCCCCTGGCCGATCCAGTATTCGATAGTCGGCTCCCCCAACTCGTTTCCGTCTTCATCGACCAAAGGGATTCCGAACAGATAATTTCCGGTGATCAGTTCAGGTGTCGGCAGTTTCATCGCATACCTACTTTTTAAAAAAGTGAGTGGCCATATTAAGGAGGATCGTGAACAAGGCTCCGCCGATGGTCCCATAAAAAAGCAAGGTCACGCCCTGCTTGATTTGGACCTTGCTTTGAGCGTTGACCTCCGTTTTCAGCTCGTCAAAATCCTTGGCGCTGGCTTTTTTATCCAACTCGCCACGCAAAGCATCAACATCAGCTTTCGTGGCCCGGCCCTGGCTTAGTTGGTCACACCGATCCCGGGCCTTTTCCAGCATCCCCCGGACTTGCTCAATGGTTTCCCATTGTTCCTGGTCTTCTGCCTCAAGCCGTTTTAGGCTGCTTTTGATGAAATCAAGGGCTGTTTTGACAGTACCTCGCCATTCAGCAAAGGAAGTCCATGAATCAACGGATCTTTGGTCAGTCATAGACATTTATCTCATCCCGGGATCGGCAGGCACCGTAACGATGATCGCCGAGCAATCCTCGGTTATCGGATAGATCTCATGGGGCGTCTTGGACGGGATCGTCAGCCGCTCCCCCTCGCCCATGGTCTTAATGTTCTCGCCATAGACAATTTTCATTCGTCCCTTGCAGCATAGAATCCATTTTTTTTGAGACTGATTCAGACTCGGAAATGGCTTCCCGTCCATTCTGGCCCTGACGATAGCCCCAACAGAGAACCCGTCCATGCTGTGCTCCCACACGGTAAGATCAAAATCCCCCGCATTGTGGTGCCCCTTTTCGCCCTTGATCACTTCGCCAAGGGCAAAAAGGGTATCTAAAGAACGCAGGCCGGGTTCCAGCTCGTTCAATCTCACCAATGCTTCATCAAGGTTATTCATTGGTTTCGGCGTCCTTTTTCGGTTTACGCCCCCGGGTTTTCTTGATCGCCTCATCGTCGATGGCTGGAACACGCCCGGTGGCCCCTGCTGTGTCCTGGGTGTTTTCTTCCTTGGCTGCGCCGGCTTCATTCAATGGACCGGCAGCATTCGCACCATCATCCGTTTTTTCATCCGATGCACCGCCGGTATCATCCGACACCACCCCTCCATCGTCTTGAGCCTCTTTGACTTTGGAAAAGCCTTTCAACGGAAGAACGGTAGCCGCAATATCGTCGGTGACATCGGCGAAACCGTCGGCGTCGAATTCCACGATTTCATTGCCGACCAGAAGTTTTTGCCCACCCAACACAGACGTATGAATTTTCGGCATGAGAAGATCCTTTCAGTTGCTTGATCAGTTCAAATAAGGGGCGGCATTTCACCGCCCCGGAAGAATTAGCTCAGACGGCATTAGGGAGTTTCAAGAACAGCCACCCGGGCCTCGAGATCGTTGTTGCTGTCGATCAAATCATCGAGCAGATCGGCCAGCCCCGCCTCTTTGATCGCCGGGTCGTAATCCTCAAGCATCCGTTTTTGGGTGTCGGTCAGATTCGAAATTGTTGCCATGGGATAACCTCCATTGGAAAAAGCGTTTATGAAAAAACCCAGGCGTCGGAGTCGACCCCTGGGTTTTCACGGGTTACGAACCCCCTTAAAGTCTCAGGGGAATTACCGAATTACACCGCCAGTTGGCTGCCACCGACATTGATGAACTGCACCCATTTCTTGGGGGCGTACAGGATGAAGGTCAGGTAGCAGAGGATCATCCAACGGTAGGCCGGAGCCAAGGTCGCCAGATCCATTTTCATCAGCGGAGCAAGCTGTTTGACGGAGATGACTTGCGGGCTCAGCTCACCCACAAAAGCCTTGGTCGTGCCAGCCATCCACAGGCCGGTATCGTCCCAGGTGGTCGTTCCGGCGTTGGCCACGCTGTTGGCACGGATACGGCCGACCAGGTATTTCGTGGTGCCACCCGGCAGGGTCTTGTAGATGTTGAAATACTCGGGCGCCACGGACACGGCGGCGGCGTTGGTGATGGTGAAGGGAACGTGCTTTCCGAGATCGGCAGCAGCCACGGTCACGGCAGCAGCAGCATTCACGGCAGCCGACTCACCGTAGCGGTTCACGGCGGTCACGGCGTAATTGTAGGTGCCGGCGCCACCATGGGTCGCCCACACACCATCGGTGCCAGCCATAGCTGCGGCGGCAAAGGTCGCAGGAGCCGTCGGAGCATTGGTGCTGGTCGCAGCGGACGGAGGAGTTTTGCCCGAGTTCAGGAACACATCGGGGTTGAGGTTGACCTTGCCGAAGGGGGTGTTCACATCGGGGATATTGGCACCGACGGTATAGCCACCGCCTTGGGTGGGCAGCGGTACGCGCTCTTTGGGCAGCATGGTGTCGCAGAATGCCTGATGAGCGGCGAAGCTCAAGAAACAATCCGACGGAACACCGTAATTGCTGGCGACCAACTGAGCCGCATAGGAGAACGCACCCTCACTCAGAGGAGCGCCCTTCAGATCGACCACGTTGGCGGCGTTGATCTGTTTTTCCAGACCGCTGAACTCCACACCTTCACGGTGGGTCGAATCGGTAGCCGCACCCAGGTAACACATGTCGGCGTCGCCGTTGAATAGGCCCCATTCCAGGTTTTTGAGAATCCACAGGATGCCGTTGGCATTTTCCTGGGCCATCACATCACCGATGTTGGTGCGGACCAGGGTCATGGGGTGAGAAACGCTGCGGGTCGTACCCAGGAACTTCACCAGGCTGGTTGCGCGGTTGTAGGTGGAATCCACCGTATCGGGCAGCGTACCTTCAGGAATGAAGGCTCCGGACTCATCGCCAACAGCCGTCAACTGATTGTATTCCTCGACGGTCGAGTAAGCGGGTAGTTTGGGAACGCGCTGCCAGAAAGCACAGTGTTTGGCCTGATGGGTCAGCACTTTGAGGCTGGCTTCCAGGGACTCCACGCGCAAAGCGCCGCCGCCGGTGGACACCGGACGGTCATGGCCGGCTTCCAGGGCTTTGTTGAGTTCCTCAACTTCGCGCATGCTGGTGAAACCGGCGGTGTGAATATCTTCGTATTGAGCCAGTGTGATGATATCGTTCATTTGAATTTCCTCCTACAGATTAGAAGTAATTGATTACTTCGACTTAAGATGAAAAAACTACCGGCCTTGAAACTTCTTCTGAATGTGGGGCGGCAACACGCCGCTGGACTCGAATCGAATCACATCCAGCGAAGTCACACCCGGTTCACCACGCTCGAACATGTCGGACAAAGACTTGAGGATGTCGGCTTTCGACATTTCGATCCCCTTTTCTTCGTCGTTGAAACCTTTTTCCAGCACGGAGACTTTGGCCTTGGGAGCCCGGGCAGGAGTCCTGCTCAACTCATCGTTGAGGATATCCAGCGACTTCCGCAGGGTTTCAGCTTGCTGGTCCGTCTTTTCCGAAACTGCCTGGAAAGACTTCCGCAGGGTTTCGGCCACAGCCTGGACGACGGACTGATTGGCCTCACATACCGTCAACAGACTTTTCTCGATGGTTTCGACGCGGGTATCGAGGTTTTGACGAATGCCATCGATGGCATCGCCAACCCGGTCCACCAGATCCGCCAGGAAGTCACTCACTTCAATGGCTTTTCGGATATTTTCGGAACCGGCAGCGGCTTCCTCGGCAAAGGAGAGGGCATCCCCGGACAAGGCTTTTTCGGTGTCTTCATCGCCTTCGTCTTTGTCCTGGTCATCATCGTCCTCGCCATCATCCCCCTTGACCAGTGCTTCGTCAGCAGCAGCTTCCCCCTGGCCGTCGGCCGACTGACTTTTTTCCAGATCCTCACCGGCAGCCGCATCCAGATCATCCGCAACAGGGACCATCCCCTTTGCCAAATTCTCCAGAGCGTCAAGCGATTCCAGGAAAGCTTTTTCCGGCATCGTTGTTTTTTGTTCCGTCATGATTTGTCCTCCTTGTGTTATAGGCCGACAGTTGCCAAGAACTTCCGATTTTCGGTATTGAAAATCATATTTGCGACCCGTTTTGCGTTTTCCTCGGAATAACCACGTCGCATCAGATATTGGACGGCTTCATCCTCGGTTAGCTCTTTCGTTTCACCTTGCGGGATGTCCAGATTCGTCACCCCTTCCTCGACTGCCTCTTTCCGAAGGGCTGATCCCCCATCCTCGACGGGCCGCTGGGTTCCGGCCATCATCATCTTTTCCAAATCGGATTGAGCTTTGCCCCCAAAGATCTTTGACAAGCACCTGGAAAAAATCTGTTCCAGGCGGTCCCAGTAGCCCAACGGCTCAGGCTCTACTATATTCGGGGCCTGGGCCTTTTCCTCCAGATCATCGACATAACCATTGACGGCGATATCATGGGAAATGCTTTTGATGACATCGAGGTAGGTGTAGGGGTTGACCGGCTCGGCGGTGATGGCAATATCCTTGACCCAACACTGTTTGATGATCTTGCCGTCACGCTTGAGGGTCTTTCCTTCAACACTGAAACCCAGGCGGCGCTCGCTGCCGGATTTCTGCAGGGCCTCGGCCAACTCAACAATGCCTTTGGCCCGGGGTGTGTCGAACAGATACCCTTTGACCTGCAACCCATTGGGCGTAACTTTCGCTTCGGTGGGGACGCCGACCTTTGCATCGGTGGTCTTGGCATGATTGTCGTTGAAATAGCCGCGGCTCAAAAGATAGGACAGATCCATCCCGGCCAAGATAACCGTTTCGCCGGCGATGTCTTCTCTTTCAACGCTGGCGACCCCTTCAATCCATGTCTTGCCATCGTCCCCTTTTTTCAGATCGATGGGAACATGGAACCGGAATGACCCGTCCTCGTGGAACCCAATTGGCGTTTGGTTTTCCATCATGTCAGACCTTCAAATAAAAAGAGGGAGTAAACGGCGCAATTTTCCTGCCGAATACTCCCTCAAAATTGGAGCTTAACGCTGCCCACCGACAGCAACCGAAAATGAAACGAGCTAACCCAACATACCCCGACCGCTTAGAAAATCATTCCTGCCCCCTTAGATTTAGCCACAAACCGAACTAATTACAGTAATTAGATACTTATATTATAGCCAGAATCAAAAATACCTGTCAACGGGGATAAACGATATGAACCAACTTTTTTTTCGGAGTAGCAGAAACCGGCATAGCCAACTGCACCGGCAAAACCACGTCAGCCCCGCATTTTCGGCATTTTCCGATGCAGCGATCCCCCTCCCAAACAAGTATGCTGGTCCGGAGTTTTTTCTTTCCGTCAGGATATTCCCGGATCATTTCACTGCCGCAAGTACCGCATGCGACCAAGCCTTTCGTCATTTGACCCCCGCTGCCATCCGGTCAAGGATCTGTTCCATTACGCTGTTCCACTCGATAAAATGGACAGCCCGATCATCCACATAGACATCGGCCAATACCTTTCGGGAGATCTGATTAGGCGATTTGATCTCAGGATGAACATCCGCATTGATCGCATCGTAGCCGATCTCGTATTTGTCCAGATATTCCTTCAAGCAAACTTCATTGTTCCGACAGGTCCAAATGATGACTTTAATCCCGTGGCCCCGCAAAACATCGATCGCTTCCTTGGCCCAAGGTTTCGGCGGAAGGAAATGATCGTCCCCTTTATAGCCGTCGTACTGGGCGATCACTCCATCAAAATCGATCGCAACAATGAATGGAGAGGCTGAATCTGACATTAATCCCCCTTGAACTGTTTGAAAACGACCCGCCCTTCTTTGTCGAATTCGTGAAGCTTCGGATTGAAGTACGACATCTCACACAAGCAATGAGGATGAACCGGCGGCATCCCGGGCGCCCGCCGGATCTCAGCCGCCGTGCGATCGATATTGCTCCGCGCAGCCAGGTCCGCCAACTTGAACACCCGGGGCACTCCCCGGGAAAGAAAAGCCTCCCGGCACAGGTCACAGCAATCAGGATGGGGCCGGACGACGACATAGGCATCAGGCCCGAACTGCTTTGTTATCCCATGGGCCACGCCATGTGTCCTGGCGCTATGCAACTCGGTGTTGACGATCCGATGCCAATCCCGCTGAACATCCTCTGTCGCCCGTCGAAGCAAGGTGACCATCTCACCCCGGGTTTTACGATGCCGGGTTGCCGCCGACATCGTGGTTTGGATCGTGTCCCGCATGACTGCCTCTTTGGCAGCATCGTGGATGATCCGCATCGTCGCTGTCTCAATCCGGTTCCCCAAGCCCTGGCAATAAAGCGCAGCCGAGGTGTTGAGCCATTCAACCGTTGCTTTTTCGATCGGACTGAGCGGCAGGTTCCGAAGGGTTTCTTTGATCACCGAAAACGGTGCCGAAGCTACCTTCGGGTCGAGCGAAGACAGCACCCCGTACAGGTAGGCATCGGCGATGACACTGTCGGGAACATCCGGACCAATAATTCCAGCCGCCCGCAGCTTATCGACATTGATCCCCGCCGGCGGTGACCCGGTCAGATAATAAATAGCGACACCCACATGTTCGCGGATGATCCGGGCAATTTCGGCAACTTGGTCTTTATTCAGCATGCAGCTTTTTCCCGTGTTCCAAACCCTTCAAATACCAACGCAGGGCCACTCCATCGAGAACACCCCCACATTTGCTGCAGGTGCATTTCTGACGGAAATTGAAACCGCTTTGGTCGGTCACCCCAAAATCATGAGGCCCGGGGCAACGATCCAGCCGGCGGTGGTTCTCCCGGATTTCCTCAAATATCGCTCTGACCGTTTCTGCCCCGAAGGTGAACTCTTTTTCCGCTTCGCTCATATGGTCAACCTAATTAATTACTTCGACACGAGGCCAAAAAAATTATCCCTGGATGACGCCCTCGATCCGCTTGGTCATCTTTTTCATCTGACCATCAAATTGACCAGTCACCGTCCGGGCCAGTTCCTCCAGGGCCGGTTGCCTGAATTTACGAGCCGGCCGCTGGATCTTTTGACGGATGGTACCAAGTGCTTTTTCGAGGGTTTCCTCGAGTTCAAAATCCTGAAGGTTGTGTTCTAATTCCACGATCGGCATGCTACCCCTCACCGTCATCAGCAAGCAGGTCTTCATCAGTATCTTTATACCCAGCAAGAGCAAGATCCTCGGCAAGATGATCAAGTGGATGGCTCAGATCCAACGGAGACAAATTGTTCGCTTTCTCATATTCCCGAATACCCAGGCAGATGTTACGATCCAAAACCTTTTGCATCCGGTACACAAGATCGTTTAAGTGGGTATAATGTTCGGCTGTTTCCACCATCTCGATCGGGATGAGCTGGCAAATCATATTACTGACATCCCCCGGCCCCTTGTAGGTTTTGTTTTCGTATTCAACCAGTAATTGTTCAGCCAATTCGACCCGGCGGAACATGTCCGCGAACATGTCCCCCTTGGCGTCGTACAAATCCATGTATTTGGTCGTTGAAAGAATAGCCATGATCGCCTTAGCACCGTCACTCAAAAGTTCCGGAGATTCCTTGTACTTGATCCGAAGGCTTTCCAGAACATCATCCCGCATCTTGTTTAAATCCATAGAGTCACCTTTGATATGATATGATTCGATTCGGTTTCGATCGATACTTTATTTGTATTCCGAATTTCAACAACCGTCAAGCCCCTTAGATAATTACCTTAGTGGGCTTTGGAGGCGCCGGGGGCTCTTTCCCCATCTTGGAATATTCGCGGCTGGCCGCCTGCTCGTTTTCTTCCTTCAGCCGCTTTTCATCAGCGATTGCCCTGTTTATCGGACCCTCAACATCGAACCGCTGGGGCAAATTGAATGCTGCAGCTCGTTTGCCAGCAAACACCGATGTAGGCAATTGATCTTTGAACCACTGCGTCAGTGCCTTCGCCCCGTCTTTCCACACCTCACGGGGAAGCTGCTTGGCGTAATCATACGGAGCACTTCGGCCGGCCATGATCCGATCACCAAGCTGCATCACCGCCGGCGCATACCGCGGCGGTACCCCGCGGCGAATCAATTGGGCCGCATAGATCGCCCGACCCTTGGACTCTTTGACCTTTTCGCGGACAACGGCGATGACCTTCTCATCCTTCGGATGGACAGGAAGGATTTTTCGATTCCGGGCCAACTTATTCCGAAGGTTGACATCTTTTTTCAGCGTCGCCATGAACTCGGGATAGAGCATCCCCTCATTCTGGAAAGCCTCAATAATTCGGTTAAGCTCCCGAGGAAGCAGCAGCGTTTCGATCGTCGAAGTCGCGTAAGGCTCCATCGTCGCCGGGTTGTAAGCCAAACCGGTCAGTTCGGCTGCAGCTTCCTTTTTGGTGATGGTCGATTCAAACTCACCGATGCCGGTCCACCGCTTCATGACATCGAGGATCTTTTCATCCCCGTAGAGCCAACTCATCATGTCTGCCTCATCGGCAAGGCCTTCCTCCAAGATCATCGCATCTTGTTTGGAAACAAAGGCAGAAGCCATGATCTCGTTGAGATCCCCGATCATCTCTTTGACAGCCGCCTTATCGACAGCCGACGTGATCGGAGCATCGGTGGTATCCCCATCCTCCTTGACCAAGTCATCCCGCACCGTCGCCGTTTCCCGCTCATGGATCTTTTCAGCCTCACTCCGGGCGTAGGAGTCGGCATACTTCCGGAGGCGCCCCTCAATCCCGCCCCCGGTATCGAGCAACGGTTCGTAACTGGCCACCGCCTTGGTCAAACCATCGATGATGTCGGCTGGGCTGATTTCACCCTCCGGCACCGTGGGATATTTCGCTACGCGGTTGTTTACCGTGCGTTCCAGCATCGACCAATGCTCGGCAAGGATTTTACGGGCAATGTCCTCATCGGCTTCTGTAGGAACCCGCATCCCCGTTTTTGCATCGTAACCGAAATGCCCTTTACGATGCAGCTCGCCGCTTTCCAGATCTGCACTGAGCGGCTTGTCCGTTACCCATTTTTTCCAGGTGCCGTCGTCTTCATCAAAAGTTTTCGCCTCTTTGGTGATCGTCGGCCGGGGCACCCGCTCATATTTCTGCTTGTCCAAGATTCCCTGCAGCCGGTCTTCGTCGACCTTTCCCACCTTGTCCGCTTTTTTTCTTCGGTCAACCACCCTGATAGAATATTGCGTCGAAGACCCGACCTTCAGCGACGATTCAACCCCGATCATCCGACCATCCGGCCGCCGGTACACGCCGCCGACTACCAGGCGCTTGGCTTCCTCGGCCACCCGCTCTTGAATCGTCTTTTTCTTGTCCCGGTCCTTGTAGTATTTTTCAAAATCCCCACGATCGACCAGAATCGTTTCCCCTTTCAGATTGGTCGCCTCGACGGTCTTGCGCTCGATTACCTTTTTGGTTTCTTCATCCGCCCGGTGAACCAACTTGATGTAATTGATGTTCATCGTCTTGGCTTCATGCTTGCCGGTTTTCGCATTGAAAAGCGCAACCGACACCCTCGGCGAAGGACCGGCCAAATCCCCGCGGAAAACCCCTTCACGGCCCTTATGAGCGCCCCAGGATACAACCACCTTGTCGCCCTCGGAAAACCTCTGCAAATCCTTCGGATCAATTATATGCTTCTGACTGATCTCGGCATGGTGTTCGGCTTCATTACCCTCCCGATGATGAGACACTCGGGCCAGCTTGGTCTTTTTGTCCTTGTCCGGATTGACCCAGTGGATCCGCTCAACTCCATCCTTGCCAACGACTTTTTTTGGCACCAGATGGGTGTAGTACCCGTGCTTGAAGGCCGCTTTTTCCAAATCAAATTCAGCCAAGGGTACAACCTTGATGTTTTTCAGATCGATCAACATATAGCCGGGCCTCCAATATATGTAATTACTTACTTGTATTTATGGATAAAACTAATCTTTTTGCCTTAATTCATCGATGGCATCGAGCACCTCTTTCGGATCCCGGCCGGACGCTTTCACATCCGCTCGATGCAACGCCAGCAAAGTCTCAAAATGCTTGTGGGCCATAAATTCCCGAGCCTCGCTTTCGTCCGATCGAAGGAATTTGGTCCGCAGGTTGCCATGATGAAGGACCAGATGCTTGATCTCTGCCTGATCATCCTTGGAGAACCCCAGGCGATCGAGAACCTTGCCCACCATCTTGTAGCCAGCGTATTCATGGCCATCGAACACGATGCCCCGATCCGGATGTACCTGTTGGGTCGTTGATTTGCCGATATCATGCAGCAACGCCGCCCAGCGGACGTTATCGCTGGCATCCGCTGGCAAGTGTTTTATGACCTGGATCGTATGATCGAAGGTATCCCGATAGGGATGGTGGACGCCTTGTTCGACCCCATACAACGCCGCCACCTCGGGCAAAGACTTTAAAAAGCCGCCGGACTTGACCTTGGCCTCCAGCTCCTTGACGCCCGCATCCGTCCGCAGCAGCTCCGTAACCGTTTCCCTGATCTTTTCCATCCCCTTGTCAATCGTCACGACATGGTGTGAAACCTTTTTTCCAGACCGCGAACGCTTATCATCATAGGCGCGAACGGTCTGCATTTTGCCGTGGCTGACCCGGGTGTATTGCTTGACGTGCGACATGGCCCCTCGCTACCGCTTTACGGTGAAATCGGTTGCCTTGCGTTCTCTTTCAATAGAACGTGCTTTGCGACGCTTATCCAGGTACTCGAAAGGATCGGTTACACCGATCACTTCCTCACCGTCCTTGACCGTGGAGTCCTCGTAAAGACACTCCACCCCCTCGCCGAACAGGTGCCCATTGAAAAAACGGCAATTCAGGCAATAGTTCTCGTAATGCTGCTCATCGGCCCGGACCACATCCATGAGTTTTTCACAGTAAATCTGGCCATTGTAATCGAAATAATTCGAATGATTAACGAGCATCATTTTTCAGCCTCTTTTACGGGTTAGTTTTGCCGGAACGATCCGTTAATTCCAAATCCACCCAATACATCGGAATGACGGCATTGGCATCCTTGACCGCATGTTCATCGTTCAACACCTTTGTCGAATAACCCGGAACCATCTTGTTTTTGGGAGCAAAAACCGTATCCGCTTTGTCGAGACTGGGAGTTTCGTGGGGATTGGAATTCGGAGCCCCATAGCTCTTGTCATGGACTTTGCCCAAAGAAACCTTGTTCATCAGAAAGACGCCCCGAGTCCCCGGACGCCGGGTTACGTTGCAGTTGCCCAAAAGATATTGTGCGCTTTTGGAACTCACATCCGTAACATAAACCCCGTCGCCGAGCATCCCGCCGCCAGCCCGATAAGACGACTTCACAATCGATGCGGCTGCTTGGAAATTGGTCGAGTGGTAGCCATACATGACGTTGTCACGATCTTTCTCAATCTTTTTGTATTTACCGTGATGATCCATGCCGCCGATTTGATAGATCCCATGGATTTTGAAAAAGAACCCGCCATGCACATCTTTATCCCAGGCCTTTTCAATCTTTTTTCGGAGAAAATTGGCCGTCTTGTCATCCACGGATTTGAACGTACAGCCCAAGTAATCCGGCGGTGGGTCACTTCGATCCGCCGGGTCGGCTCCTTTTTGCCCCGATGCCTTGAGCTTTTTCTGTTTCTCGACCTCTTTCCAATACCGCTTGGACATACTATCGGCGATGTCATCCACTTTGCCGCTTTGTCGGGCAATTTTCATCCCAACCGCTCGCGGGCCTTGATCTTGAATCAAACCTCTCGGAAAAACCCGGCTTTTAAACGGCCGGTTATAATTTTTCGTCAAGTTAGCCTGTCCCACGACAGTGACATAATTCGCCGCCCACTGATCTCGCAAGATGTCGCTGTTTTTGATTCTCTTGAGAATTTCGTCTGATATTTTTTTCTGAGGGTAAGTAACCATTCCCGGCTCTATAACCCGGAAATTGGACCATCTGGCAAAAGGTGGGGCTCCAACACCGCCGGATGCAATAAAGGAAGTCATTGAATCGTTATCCCCGGAAAAGCCCCTATCTTTGATAATAGTCGCCAGTTCGACACCAAATTTTTCATGCAGATATCGAACTGCACTGCTACGTTCTTTCATCACATTGAGAAAACCCCGCATTTCAATATCATCAGCAGGGCTCCCAGTCCAAGCGATCTTGCGCGCTCTCCCCATAAAACGAGTCAAGCCATCGGTTACATCCCTCATGGTGAGATGTTCCGGATTGCCTTGAAAACCGGGGCCGGCATAAGCGTGAAAAAGCTCCTTGACCGATTTTAGATCAAGCAGATCATCAGCATTCAACTTGGTATAGTGGTCCAAGAACTCGGAGACTTTCATATCCGGAGTAAATTTTTCCATCATTGTTTTCATGAACTCAGACGGCTTGACCTGATGCGAATCAGGCCCAGTATTTTTTATCCGCAAAGAATGGGCGAGATTCTCAAGCATAAAATCTACCGCAAGCAATGAATGTTGCTGTTTGGCTGTTTCTTTCGAAACCGCTTCCTCGATGAGCTTGCCGAGTTCCTTGAGATCTTCCTCGATTTTAACATAATCGTAGCCAGCCTTTTCCCAGTCCTCTTTTCCGCGTTGGATGAAACCAATCGCCGTATCGGAAATAGGCTTGTCGCCTTTAACATCAAGACGGAAAGCGGTCATGATATCGCCTGTGGTACGCCAATCCGAATTCAAATACTCATTCACATATTTCGGGATGGTGTACCCACCTCGGGTCTTGACCCCATACCACCTGTCATTGCTCGCTCTGTAACCGGAGGAAGGTACATTCGTCGTCCCAGCCTTCGCAGTGATTTTCTGAAGATTTTTCTTGATGTATTCGGCCGCTTTGTCGTCCAGCGGGACCATCCCCGTGACCCGGGCCAAGGACCGTTGATCGTTGCTGGCGTATTTCCAGGCAGCCGCTTTGTCATGCGGAAAATCCGCCGCAGTCTTCGGAGGTTCGGGAGCCTTCGGAGGTTCGGGAGTTTTTTCCGGTTCAGGAGCTGGTTGTGCCGCCGGAGCTGACTGGTTGTTCCCCGACAGGTTAACTGCAGAAGCCGGGCTCACATCCGTGTAGGAACCGTCATCGAGTTTCAATCGGACCACGTTGTACTTGTCGGAAAAGGAGGTGACCACACCCTCCTTGTCGTGATGCTTGCTGCGGGGATTACTGATTCGGACCCTATCCCCAGGATCGAAAGTGATTTTTGCAACCGCCGGCGGGGTGGCTGGCGGCTTGGTTACCGGTTTAGCTGCCGGCGCAGCAGCCTTCTTATCCTCCGCTCGCTTGATCAATTCCTTTTCGATGTCTTTGGCGACTTCCCGCTTATCGGCGGTACCCCACTCCATCAACGCCCGCATGAAATTGTAGAGCTTCTGGCTCTCTTTGATCTTGGAGATCCTGGCCTTGAGCTTGGCTGCATCCATCGATTCGACCCGCTTTCTTTCGTGGGCCATTTCCGCAGAAGCAAAAGAGATCCCAGCCAACCCCAACGCAGTCTTGGCATCATCCAACGTCATGGCTTTAGCCGGCGGAGGTGTCGCCGGCGAGGCGCTGCCGGCTACCGGCGTATGATGCTCCAACTGATGGGGCTCAAAATCGGCGGTATGGTTTTTCCCGGGGATATTTAAACGCACGACATTGTACTTGTCGGAGTAATGGCGGACAGTCATCACCTGGCCGTGGAATTTGCTCCGGGGGTTGTTCACCCTAACCTGATGGCCCTGGTGAAACTCAAGATCTGCCTTGCCATGAACTTTGGAATCGTAATCCTTGATGAACAGCAGTTTGCCGGTTTTCGGATCACGACGGAAATGAGCTTTGACATGTGCTTTTACCAAATCGACGTAGATGAAATGCTGCATCTTATCCCTCATCAACGTAATCAATTACTTTCGCGTTTAGACGCAAAAATAGGGCGGCCAGGTACCATCAAAACGTGCATCAAATCCGCAGCCAAAGATTTCTTCAACCCCGAATCCGGGCGAGAATCCTTGCCCTCGAACCGGAGCGATTTTATCATCCCCTTGGATCGTGCCGCCAGGCGCTGCTTGAATGCAGACATGTCCATCTCAGTCATGCCGCCGTAGAGCCGTTGTCCCACCTTGTCGTAATTGGCATCAAAAGCAGCCTTGGCCTCATCCTTGGAGTCGAAACCGAGAAACACTTTATCCTCATCGAACTTTTCATTGTCTGCCCGGTTCAAATGCACCACGAAAACCCGCTCAGACCCGCGGGAAGGCCCGATAAAGCAATCGACATGGTCACCGTCGGCCCCCTTACGGCGAACCTCATCAGAAAGGCGGATATACCCGTAGGCATGTTTCATCTTGGTCTGCCATTCGTGACCATCTTTATCCACCCCGCGGCGAACCGACCCCTTTCGGTTTTCAATCGAAATGTTTAAACCCTGGAAGTCCGTTCGGCCCTGGAGTTTATAGGCCGCTTTTTCAAGGTCGATGATCAGCATCGAGACTATCCCTCCGAATGTCAACGTAATTACTTACTTTATCACGGGAAGCCGCTTTTCCGCAAGCAGATATGTAAATCACTTGACCCGGCCGTACATATAAGACTCAACGATGAAATGTGGGTACCGTGCTTTGAAAGACTTGTGATCCGCGTTGACCGTGGTTCCAGCGTTGTAAAAAGTAATCCCTTCGTAAAGAAACTTCCGCCAGTACCAAAGATCCGTTGCCGCCATCAACCGGTTGAACTGGGGATCCCAGGTATTGCCAAACATGGCCAAACCGTAAGACCGTTTCTTTTCCACCGACATGATATTTACGCCGATCACATCCCCCTCAAGCCTGAAGACCCGCCCCTCATACGAAACCCCCGCCAACCCCTCCAGCACCCCCATAGCGGCCCTTTCAGCGCAGCGGTAATACCTCCGCCTGGGGAACATGATTTGAAAGGTTCTTTCATCCGCTAATTTATGATCCACCCATAAGTCATGCAGCCGGCGGCACTCGCCCAAGTTCTCCTGGCAAACCGGTTCGATCACAAAACCGCCGGTGCGGATGTAAGTCAGCGGATGACGGATCTTGTTTTTTCGCTTCTTCGTATTCGGATATGAAGCAGGGTCGAAAACCAGACTCAGGTCGTAGGCGATCTCTTTGAACTTGCTCTGGTTGGGAAGCCCCGGAATCGGATCGAGCGAATAGACGATTCCCGCCTTTTGCAATTCCATCAATGCCGGCAGGTCTGCCTGGACATATCGGAAGACGAACGATTTCCACCCGCCGGTGCGTGACGGCAAAACCAGAACCCGGCCTCGATAGAGGAATGCCCGACCCTCTTGAATGTATTCATGCAAATAGAAATAGGCATCCAGGCATCCCAACGAAAAGTTATGCACCCCCCTGTTATCCAGCTCTGCCAACTGCCCGATCTCGGTTGCTTCCCGCCGGAGCTGATGCACGAAATCTTGTTTAATTTCCTTGGCCCGGTCCTGCTTCTTGCGGATATCGGTCAAAAACTTATTGGCCAACGCCGGATTTTTGATTTTCAACGCCCGATAATACCCGGCCTGTTTTTCATCCAGCGCAATCCCGTTGATCTGCATACAGCCTCTTTTCTTTTACACGGAGACAGAGCGTTCGATTTCGATCTCAATATCCGCCGATTTCACCGTATCATCGGCCGCCACGGCAATGGTCAACTCACCGACATATGATCCCGGAGATAACCCCGCCGTATCAGAATCCAGAACTCCCACCCGGGCCACATTCGATTCGATGGTGAAATCCTCTTTGACTTTACTGATCAACGCCTCTGAATCGCTTTTCGATTGCTTGACCACGAACGTCAAGTCTAAGGCGGAAGCCAAATCGGTGTAAGCAACCCCACCGCGAGTCACGCTGAACGACAAAGTCTTTCCTTCGCCCTGTTTAAATTTGTATTTCATATCCTCGACCCCCACTACATATCGTCAAGTTCAACCTCGATTTCCATCGTGCCATCAAATTCCAAATCGATGACGGTTTCTTCCGCCAACTCGATAGCGGCAACTTCCATCCCGGTTCCGAAATCAATGCCTATTTCGTAGCCCATGACCATTCCTTCCGTTGTATCCCCGAAGCCCCTGCTTATCAGCATCACACCCTCTGCCGTTCAAAGACGTTGCTGGCGGATTCACTCCCATTGACATCGAAAAGATTGAACCGGGCAACCTCCGTCACGTTATCCTCTTTGTAGAAAACCATCTGAGTGCCCACGATCCGCCAGCGACCACCCTCGATATCCCGAATGAAGGTGACATCTGCCTGCACGGCGTTAATCAAGGTCGTCACGGCGTTTTGAAGGTTCGTAATCATTGCCTGGATGTCGGCCGGAATCCCAGCCTCGGAAGTGGCGGCATTGATCGCACCGACCAGCGTTTCAATATCTGAAAGTTCAACGGCCGTATTGGTCGGCAGATTGTCGGTCTTTTCCTTTACCTCACCGACCGCAGTTTCAATCCGGGTCAACTGTTCCCCTGGATTGACGATGGCAGCAAAGATGTTGTTGTGGGCCAGGGCCAGGCGCCCCTCGGTCTCGCTGATGGCGGTTCCAACCCGGCTTTGAGATGCAGGATCCGCCGGCAAGCGATCTGTCTGATTTTTGATGGAATCAAGAAGCCCATCCAAAGCAACCAAGGTTTCTGCCATCCACCCAACGCCCTTGATTTCATCGAACATGGCCTGAACGCCGGAAGTGGTATCCGCGTTGATGGTATCGAGCAAGGTTCTCAACGCCGACAACCCGTAGGTCGCATTCTGAAGCAACGTCTTTATATCCGTGTCATGCTCTCCAACATCAGTCGCCAAGCCAGCAATCGAAACATCGATGGCATTTAACTCGGCAATGGTGCTGACAGGGAGAAAATCCGTCCGTGCCTTAATGGCGTCCAGCAAAGCATCAAGGCCCGTCAATGTCTCTGTCGCCCAGCCCGCCCCTTTAATCTCATTGAACCGGGCAGCCAGCTCCGCGCTGGTATCGATAGCCTCGATCAAGACCCTAAGAGCACTGAGGCCATAGGAAGCGTTCTGAAGCAAAGCGATGATCGTCGCATTGTCCCCATCGATGGCATTTAATTCGCTGGCCGTATTATCTGGCAAATTGGTCGTCTTGGCCTGGATTGCATCAGTCACCGCTTTGATTGCCGCAAGGCCGCTTACCCCGCTGTCGAGACTGTTCTGCACCCCGGCGACAGAACCTTGGATGGTGGACAGCTCCGTGGCCGTGTTGGCCGGCAAAAGATCCGTCCTTGCCTTGATCGCCGAGACATTGGCCTGGACTTCATTCAAGTCGGCCTCGAATTCGGTCACCTCGGTACTCCGGCGATGATAAGTGGTCACCCCGCCTTCGGTCACCCCAATGGTTACGACCAAAATTTCCAAGGCCGATACGGAGGCGATGGCGTAATCATAATAGTATTGCCCAGGCTGACCCGTGTATTGAGTCATGAACGTAATGGCGAGCCTCTCAGACCCGCTCACGTTCTCGATTTGGATCGATGGCGCACTGTCCGGCACTTCGGGATTGCCATTGGTGTCGTAAAGTCCGAGGATGATCCGATAAGTCTTGGCCCCAACATCCGGACGCACCAAACGGGCCGGCACATCAATCCGTATAGTGGTGTTGTTCTGAACCGCCTGGATGGCGGACAAGTTGCTGTCGAGCTGATCGGAGAGCAGTTCGAGGGAATCCCCATCCCCGCCAATGATCGCAGCCTGGGCGGCTGAGATCGCCGCAACGACACTCGAACCGGCGGCAGGATCCGGCGGCAGGCTATCTGTTTTCAATTTGATAGCGTCAGCAACGGCATCAACGGCATCGATCTGATCGGAAATGATTTTTAACGTATCACCATCAATGCCCCGGATATTTGCTTCAACAGCGGCAAGGGCCGCCTCAATCGACAGTTGATCTACCGGAGTAGCAGGAATGAGGTCGGTTTGGGCCTGGACGGCATCGATCTGGTCCGACAACCCCTTCAATGTGTCGGAATCGGCACCGCGGATATTTGACTCCGAGGTGCTGACCGCCGAAAGCACCGCCGCCTGACTCGCCGGGTCGGCCGGAAGCGAATCGGTTTTCAGCTTAATTGCATCCACCACTGTATCAACGGCATCGATCTGGTCGGAAAGCGTTCCCAAGGTATCCGCAGCAGCTCCGCGGATATTTGCTTCCGCAGCAGCGATAGCAGCCTCGATTTGAGACTGGTCAGCCGGATCCGCAGGAATGAGATCTGTTTTGGCTTTAATACCATCGACCAAGAGATCCAAGCGACCGCCATTGGCCAAGTCAGTCTGCATTTCGGCGGTATCGGCAAGTATCTGTTCAGCCATCCCTTCAACCGTCGTGCCACCCGCAGCGTATCGATCGGCATTCCCCAGGCTCGACCCCCCATCACAAACGACCGCATAATCCAGAGCTGGGTTGAAAGCGGCAAAATCGTATCTGTAAATTCCCCCGCCCACTTCGCTCATGGCCGCTGCCGTCACGACCTGAACGCTCCCTGTGACGTTGTATATGTCGATGGTGGGAGTAAGCCCTGTTGCCGGGACACCTTGATTTTTGAAAATCGCGGTAATGATCATGATCCCCCCTTAATCCTTCGAGGCCAGGACGACATCGACATATTGAATTTCCAGATTGGTAGAATGTTGATGAGCTGTACCTGTGAACCCATGAGTATGAGAACTACCGCCACCGACGGATTGAGAGTTACCGATATTCGGGACTGTCGCACTACCCGCCAGATACGCCGCACGATCACCGCTATAAACCGTGGATTGACGAACCAAGTAGTTAGACGAACTCAAAGACGAAGATGAAGTATCAGAACTTGCGATAAAGTGATCATGGCTTGGCATGGTTGTTATGGTCAGTGTTGTTGACCCCACCGTCCCGGTGGCGGTTACGCTGGAGCACAGCCTCGCACTCGACATGACCGTGCTGAAAGCAACCGACCCCCCTGACCCAGCCGTTCCAGAAACTACCCTCAATGCTTTGTCGTTGTGGTCGGTAATTTTTGTCCATCCGGTCGGCGGAGTTGTTTGACCGAACAGCATAATGGTGCCGGTCGGAAAACCAGCCGACAGTCGGGCGTCGTTTCCTTCGCAGACGCTTCCGGCGGTTACCCCAAAATCCTTGTTAAAAGCTGTATTTTTAGAAAAAGCAGGTTCAAACGCCGCAGCATGCGACCCGTCGAGAGTATCGGCATCCAACCCTGACCCATCCCCATCGACTGCAAGCAAACGGGTCAACATCGACAAGGCCGATTCGAGCGATCCTTTTGATTGAACGATTAAACCCATTGCCCTATCCCCGTTGACGGCTCACCTGATGAAATTAACCCCCGAGCCGTACCAATAGGCTCGGGGGTGGTGCCAAGGTAGCGAAACACGGCGCACGAATAGCGCCTCCCGGCAAACTTAGATTATCAAGAAAGGTCGGATGACTTTACGCTGATCCTCGATACCCATAAGCAGAATCATGTAATCGTAATCCTGAAGCGGATCACCAGCATAAGCAGTCTGAGTGACGACAAATTCCTCTAGAATGACAAGAACCCCTTTCGTCTTTTCCGGCAGAACCTCATATTTCGCCTTTGCCGCCGTAATCGCGGCCGCATAGGTAAGGCCATTGACTTTGGACTCTTTCAAAAACGTTTCAACCTCATCCAAAAATGCCATTGCGCTTTTGGCCGAATACACATCACCGGCCAGGGCCGCCACGTTGCCAATCTTGATAATCTTGGCCACGGATTCCGGAGCGACATTGTAATAGTCAGCGACAGCACAGATGACCGATGTTTGCCCCTCGGGGATGTAGTTGCACACCGAATCGGTCGTGGTTGTAAGGGTGCCGCACCCGACGATCGGGGCGACGATCATGATCATGGCCAGCATGATGCAAAGAAACTTGAGCTGTTTCATACGTCTTTACTCCTTGTGTTGAATTGGTTACGCAAAGGCCAGTCCCAGTTCTTCGGGTTTGTTCTTTCCTTTCCAGAACGAGGGGCCGCCGTATTTGTCAACCATGTTGTAGTAAAATTCGGCCCGTTCGAGCCGCTTTAGCGTGAGCCAACGCCAGGTGGGATTCGCCTCGATGATCCGGACCATGTTATTCCGAAATATGCGGTCGGCTGCTTCCTTGTCGGCAAGCGTTTCACCCATTTCATACATGAAATCGTGAATGCGGCATGCTTCCTTGATCGAAAGAAACCAAATGGTGTCAGGGACCAAATAGTCGAGCCCCTTGGGACCACAACCGTTGCAAATCTCATTGCGCTGGTCTTCGGTCAGGGCCCAGTAATCCGGAGGGGCGAAAAGCACCGTCATTGCCTTGACTCCAGCCATCGGTTATCCCTCCGCCTTGTCGCCGGCTTCCTGCTTGTCCAGCTCTGTGTCGAGATTCTTGATCTTATTGACGCTGTTGCGATACCAGCGATAGATCATGTACGGGGCGCCCAGGAAAAAGCCGATGGTGATCTTATTGGCATCAACCCACGGCAGCGTCACGGCATCCATCTTGAGACTGAAAAACCATTTGATAAATTCTACAATTGCTTCGAACATACGAACACCCCCTTTCCTAATAGACTTCACGGATGGTCAGGTGAAAGGCCTGAAACCCTTCAACCGCTTTCATGAACGCCTTAAACGTGTCCCCGCTGTTAAGCACTGCTCGGTCGCCCTTGAGCTTCCCGATTGTCGAACCAAGAAGAATGCACCCCTCCGTGTTGGTGACGACATTTCCGGAATGGAAAAGGATCTCCGACCGATCCGGCACCTCGAGAATCTGGAAAGTTTCACCGAATCGGGGTGATTGGTGCCGCCAACAAATGTACTGGCTTGGCGGAATGCTGCTGACCCGCTTCTTATTCAATCGGGCCGGCGGCTCCAGGGTGAAGCAGAAAACCTTTTTACAAATCAACAAGGCACCGAAAGTGCCCTGTTTCCCGGTTTCAAGCCGAACGAGTTCCACAATAGGTGTCATAAAAAAGCTCCGAATGTAATTAATTACTTGGTTTCACAGACAAAAATTAACTGTTGGCGATAGCCTCTTTCAGTGTTTCAAGCCCCTGGATGATTTCCTCGATAGCTTTGATAAACAAACCATTCGGGGTAGAGGGCGGATTGACCAAGGCATCCGGTGTATAAATCACCTCGTTGCTATCCCCGCTTTGTTGAACATCCCCGGTGAGATTCAAGACTCGATACGCCCGGACGACAAAAGCTGTTTGTAAATCCGCTGCGACATCGACCGTGCAAGTCGTCAACGACCCCTCCCATATCGGATTGGCATAGTCATAGGTGTTACCAGTCCTGGCATATAGACGATAACCTGTGACATTATCGCTGTTAGGATCCCATGCCAGCGAAACAGGTTCAGCCAGAGCCACCGATACGAGACACAAAACACACAGAACAGCCAAACAGATTTTTTTCATTTTTGCCCCCTTATTTGTCCCTGATAAATTTAAATTTGGAAATTAACTTCGATGTCAGACTCAACCCCCGATCATAATCCGAAGATATTTTTCTCGGGTTCGCAAAAGACTCTTTTTCATCTCTTTTTCATCCGCTGAACCCTTTGCCTTTGACTGAGCAGCGATCTCTCCGCTTTGCTTCTCTCCGGCCACTTCCTCGGCCTCTCCCTCCGGCTTCCCGCCAACCAGTTCCAGATCTTGATCGCCGCCACCACGATCGCTGAAATCGGTATTTCCGCCCTCTCCGGTTTCTTCATCGCCGCCACCTCCCATGCCGCCCATCTGTGCCGCCATTGCCTGCTGTTGCAGATATTGGATATATTGCGGATTAAGAATGATGTTGCCGCCCTTTTCCTCCCCCAGCGGTTCTTTACCCGCCTCGGCCCGGGCTTCATCAACCGTCATATATGAGCCAACTTCTTTCGTCCGAAGCTCGACGATCTCTTTTTCATCCTTAGAATCCATGCCAACCCACACGAACCGAAAATCGGGGGTGATTGGCTCAAGGACGTAATAATTGACCCACCGGGCGATCGAAGCCAAAAGCGGACGAAGCCCTTTGTCCTTACTCATCTTGAGCTTGGCTTCTTGATTGGACTCAAACATGGGCGAGCCGCCACCACTGGAAGCCGCCATATAGAAATTGATCTCAGCCGGATCGATGGAATAAACAGCGCAGGCCAGCTTGACCAAAAATTCGAGGTACTGCTGGAATTCCATCTCTCGGTTGGTGTTACCCATGCTGACGAATTCCACCCCCTCGGATTGGAGGATCGGCGTTGACCAGGCATTCTGGCTTCCGGTCACCATCGCCCGCCACGCCCGCTTGAACGCTTCGAGCTGATCATTCGGCGCTCCGGTCTGGCCCTTACCAGTCTTGATGTTGATCAAGCCTTTCACTGCAGCGCCGTTCTTGAAAAACATGGCGTTGTGGGTCATGGCATTGAAGATGTTCGTCACGATCGTCACAAGCTGCTCCAGCTCGGCGATCCCGTACCCATTGTTTTTGATGTTCGTGGTGGGATTCCGGATGCCGTACATGATCTCATCCGGCTCGTAATCGACAACAATCTGCCCGTTGAGCACTTGGACGTATTTCTTGTCATCCAGCCCATCATCATCTTGCTGGGTCAACGCCAACCGGATCGTAGCGGCATCCACCGCATAGAACGAATGAATCCCCCCTTTCCGGGTCGGAACCAACTCAGACACCGCGGCATCGAACGTCAACGAATCGCGGACGATCTTTTTCAACCATATGTCAAACCCATCCCGGCCGACCCGATGCTGCCCCGGTTGGACATATCCGCAATGAGTGATGAAATTCTCCAGCTCGAGAACGTATTTTTCCTCGCCGCTGGTCAGCTTTTTGTTTGAATCCTTGTGGGCGATCTTGAACCCCAACTGGTCGTTGCCAGTTGTTTCCTGTTCACTGACCGGGGCCGAAAACGAGCTAATCTGACGGATGCGGGTGTTGATGATGGCACTGACGATCGGATTCTTTTCCGCCATGACCCGGAGGGTATCCCAGGTAAGAGCCGACCGACGCTCCCGCCAAAGCCCGTATTGACTGGTGAAATCGTAAGGATTGACGAAAAAGGTTTGCGGCCCATCTGTCTGGGCCGGCAAAAGTTTTGAGCCGGAAACCTCCTGCCCCTTGGCCTTTTTCAGTTCCTCGGCAGCGTACTCATTTATAAATTCAAGAAATTCATGGTGTTCAAGCGTCATATTCATCCTCGGTAGACTCATTGAATAAAGCTCTTACCGCCCAGGGTAGTTCACCGATGGTCAATTCATTAAGGTCAACCCGGACTTTCCCGACATCCAGATCCGGCAAATAAATATGCTGACGATGCCTGCACTTTACACACTCGACAACTGACCTCTCGAGATTGACTGGATTCATTTCATGGTTGCATTTAGGGCAAATCATAACGTCCTTTTGGTTGTAATTAATTACTTTAATTTTATCCAGAAAAAAACCGCCTGTAAATAAAAAAGATCGTCAACATCAAACCTTAACCTGAATCGAAAAGATTCCGAACTGCCATATTGGCATGAGGTAAGAATCCCAGCCCCCCCCTGGTTGACCTTTCAAGCGGCCCGCCACCTGCCCAGACAAAGCCTTGACATCTCAAGATGTTCTGGTATCTTAACGCCCGACATTCTAACCCCCACCAAGTAAGGCAATACCTATGGCAAGCCGTAAGCGACAGGTCCTTGATTGCCTCGATAAGTCAACCCTATTGGAAATATCAGAAAAATTCGGTTTCAAAGGGATCTCTGAAAAAAGAGCCGACATCGCTGCATTCCTATCCAGGAAGGGATCGGTGAAAATTGAGGGAATCCTCGACGGCTTAAAGATATCCACACTCAAAAAAATCTGCTGGGATCTTGGTGTTAATCCGGGAGCCATTAGCAAACAGATTCTCATTGACCGTATCATGAGAAAAGAATCCGAACTATCCGTCGAGCAGCCAACTAGGAAAAAATTGGATAAAAAGAACAAAATCCCAAAACATCACAGTAACGCAGTCGGGGGTTATCCAGAAACCGAAAGCGATGACGGGAAGACAAAAATGGCACGAATAAAAAACCGCGAAGCCAAGAAATCTATCGAGTCATACGAGCACAAAGGCAAAAAAAGGATCAACAACCCACCTGCGGGACTCGTTACACCCGATACAGACCCCGATCTGGGAACAAAAAAAACATACGAATATGACCCACATCTAGACCCCCAACTTGTTTGGGCGGGCAAAGCCGAACACACCTCATTTGATGTGCCGACAGTTTCCTTGCACGTTCATGAGCGTATTGACCCACGAACCATCATTGAGGCGGTTCGCAAAAAAAATGGGGATACACCTCAACAGCTTCCGCTTTTCGAGACACAAGAGGAAAACCTGCCAATCCGTCAAGCCATTGATTTTTACAAACACCCCCATGACTGGAGCAATCGTCTAATCGCAGGTGACTCCCTCTTAGTAATGAATTCCCTACTGGAGAAAGAGGGTTTAACCGGCAAAGTCCAGATGATCTATATCGATCCACCTTATGGGATCAAGTACGGTTCTAACTTTCAACCGTTTGTAAATAATCGCGACGTTAAGGATGGTAAAGACGAAGATTTAACCGCGGAACCAGAACAAATACGCGCTTTTCGCGACACCTGGGAGTTGGGTATTCATTCATACCTAAACTATTTGAGAGACCGCTTGTTATTGGCAAGAGAATTGCTGGACGAAAAAGGTTCCATTTTTGTTCAAATATCAGATGAAAATGTTCATCACGTTAGAGAAATAATGGATGAAATTTTTGGAAGTAGAAATTCCATCAATTCAATTATATTTGTAAAAACAACAGGAAAAGGAAGCCAATATTTAGATATAACTACTGATTATTTACTTTGGTATGGTAAAAACAAATCACAAACAAAATACTTTCAGCTATTCCAAAATCGTTCCATAGAGACAGCCGCAAAGATGTTCACGATGATAGAGACGTCCAATGGAGAATGCAGGTATCTTACAAAAACAGAGAAAGAAACAGGTATTCTTCCAGACGGATCTAAACCATTTAAAGCCCAGGGTTTATTTAATGACAGTGGGACTGAACATAGCCGATTTGAATTTCTATTTAATGGGAAAAAATTTCTACCTCCATCAGGTTATTTTTGGAGGACGAATCAAGAACATTTAGAAAAACTTGTCCATGCGAATAGGATAATCAACATAGGTAAGTATATCCACAGGAAGCAATATTCAGATGATTTTCCTTTGGTTACAATTAAATCATTTTGGAATGATACCATGCCAAGTGGTTTTGCTAGCGATTCATCCATTTATGTAGTTCAAACCTCATCAAAAGTAATTCAAAGATGCTTGCTAATGACTACAGAACCCGGTGACCTCGTTTTCGATCCTACTTGCGGGAGCGGCACAACTGCATTAGTTGCCGAACAATGGGGGCGCCGCTGGATAACCTGCGACACCTCGCGGGTGGCGCTGACCCTTGCCAAGCAAAGGCTTATGACAGCGACTTTTGACTACTACGAGCTGGCCCACCCGCAAGAAGGCGTTGGCAGTGGATTCAAATATAAGACTGTGCCACATGTTACACTCAAGTCTATCGCCAACAACCCTGACATTAAGGAAGGCATGAAACGCGAACAGATTGACGCAGCGATAGCCCGACACGCACCTCAGGAAACGCTCTACGACCAGCCGATAGTGGATCGCACGAAGAAACGCGTCAGCGGACCATTTACCGTGGAGGCTGTGCCAGCGCCAGCGGTCAAATCAGTCGAGGAGATCTTGGAGGACCCACCTCAAGCAGCCGACCTCTCTATTGCCCGTTCCGGTGAGACGCTGCGACAAGGTGAATGGCGCGATGAATTATTGCGTTCCGGCATCAGGGGTAAAAGTGGCCAATATATTCAGTTTGTACGTTTGGAGCCAATTCCTGGATTGAGATGGTTGAATGCTGACGGAGAAACACGCCCCGATCCCAAAGACAAAAATTCAGTTCCGCAACGCATTGTAGTCTCCTTCGGACCGGAATATGCTCCTATTGAACAGCGCCAGGTGGCCCAAGCCATCGAGGAGGCGCAACACCTCGTTCCGAAACCCAAACTCATTGTCTTTGCAGCTTTTCAGTTTGACCCCGAGGCAGCCAAAGATATTGATGAAACTAATTGGCCGGGCGTGACGCTGTTAAAGGCACAGATGAATGCTGATCTGCTGACCGATGACCTCAAAAAGAAGCGGGCCAGTAACGAATCGTTCTGGCTGATCGGCCAACCAGACATACAGGTGGAACGAATTACTAAAGGCGAAAATAAAGGCAAACTACGCGTTTCAGTCCATGGATTCGACTATTACAATACCAAAACCGGAGGGATCGAATCCGGCAGTGCAGAAAAAATTGCGGTTTGGATGTTGGATACAGACTATGATGGCCGAAGCCTCTACCCTCGCCAAGTCTTTTTCCCAATGGCCGGGGCAAAGGATGGTTGGTCGAAACTATCTAAAAACCTCAAAGCAGAGATCGACGAAAAATTGATTGAGGCCTACTGGGGTACAGTATCGATACCCTTTGAACCAGGCCAAAACAGCCGCATTGCTGTCAAGATAGTTGATGACCGAGGAATTGAAAGCCTGAAGGTAATGGGGGTGGATAATGGCTCAGACAACCATTGATCGCCTGATTATCAATTCGCCCTATGAGGAACCAACACACCATAGGAGGTATGATTGTGAATCCAGGCTGTTCGATCGCATTGAGGGCCGCCGTCCAGCAGGTTACGTTATTGCATCGGGTGATTCCAAAGCCGTCGATGATCCAGGAGTTTTTGTAGAAATTCCGTTGGTCAATCAGATTCGTCCGCGAATAAAACTTTGGCGCGATGCAGGCCATCCTGGCGTTTCCAGCATTACCAAACGATTGCTCGAGCATTGGAACGACCCAGAGGAATTCGAGATACGCCGATTTTTCTTTTGCCAATTGGAAGCGATTGAAACACTCATTTGGCTGACCGAAGCACACCCTTCCGAACGAGTAGGCATCGAAATCCCTGGGGATGGTGGTGAATTTTTACGCCGTTGCTGCAAGATGGCTACAGGATCTGGTAAAACCATCGTTATGGCGATGGCTATCGCTTGGCATATTCTCAACAAAGTGGCCTATCCACAAGACACTCGCTTTTCGAAAAATGTGCTAGTTATTGCGCCAGGGCTTACCGTGAAAAGCCGCCTCGGGGTCTTGGAGCCGTCAGCTACTGACAACTATTACGAGGCGTTCAACATCGTTCCTTCAGCCATGCTGGATAAACTTCGCCAAGGCAAGGTGCTTGTCCGGAATTGGCACGCCCTATCTTGGGAAAGCGCGGAACAAATCAAAAAGCGACGCAGCGTTGATAAGCGCGGGGTAAAGAGTGACGAGGCATACACCCGCGAGGTGCTCGGTGAGATGTCCAAGGCCAGGAACTTACTGGTTATCAATGACGAGGCGCACCATGCCTGGCGAGTTAATTGGGAGGCTGAAGGCAAATACCTTCGCCAACGCGACCTTAAAGACAGTGCCCAGGAAGCCACAGTTTGGATTGGAGGACTGGACCGACTTCACCGCTCACGGAGCATATTGATCTGTTATGATTTTTCAGCCACTCCTTTTACACCGTCTGGTAAAAAAAGCCGTGAAGAAGCCCTGTTTGGTTGGATCATTAGCGACTTTGGATTGAACGATGCCATTGAATCTGGTCTGGTTAAAACCCCGCGTGTTGTAATTCGGGACGATACTGTACCGGATGCCAAAACATACAAATCTCGTTTATACCACATTTACAACGACGTTGAAGTCAAAGATAATTTAAACCGCAAAGCGAAACCGGAAGAACCACTTCCCGACCTAGTCCTCAACGCCTACTACTTATTGGGTATGGACTGGCGTGAGACTTGGAGGGAGTGGCGAGATGCTGGGACTCCTACACCACCGGTTATGATTAGCGTCTGTAACCGTACAGAAACAGCGGCGAGGGTCAAGCATGCCTTTGACTCAAGGCGCATTCACATTGACGAGTTGTGCAATCCAGACATGATCCTGCACATTGATTCGAAAGTGCTCGATCAGGCAGAATCCCAGGAAGATCTTTCAGCCATATTAGAAACACCTGACGGTGAAGAGCAGGACGAAGATGATTCTGCACCGGTAGAACGCAAGTTGACCAAGGCCGAACAGGCAGAATTGCTACGCAGGACGGTAGACACAATTGGGCGCATCGGTCAAGCTGGCGAGAAGATTCGGAAGGTAATTTCAGTAGGCATGCTAAGCGAGGGATGGGACGCCAAGACCGTCACACACATCATGGGGCTTCGAGCCTTTACCTCCCAACTTTTGTGTGAGCAGGTGGTTGGACGAGGGCTACGACGGGCCACTTACAAAATCAATCCAGAAACAAACCTATTCGATCCAGAATATGTGAACATATTCGGGGTGCCTTTTACATTTTTACCCCACGAAGGCGGAACTGGCGGCCCACCGCCACCCACAACTCCCAAAAGTGCCGTCGAACCAGATCCGATGAAAGCTGAATTTGAAATCCGATGGCCCAACGTAATGCGAATTGATTATATATTTGAGACCAAGTTGACGCTGGAATTGCCTAAGGTGCCCCCATTGGAGTTGGATGCAAACCAAACTGCTCGGATTGCGGAATTGGCACCTATTATCGAAGGCAGGCCTGATGTGACGAGCATCAGGAGGATAGAACTGGAAAGGTTGGCGCAAGAATTTCGCATACAGCGAATCATTTTTGAAACGGCGCGGGATGTGTTTGACCAGATGCAACACACATGGAAGGGCAGCCGTGAGATCCTGCTCGCACAATTGGTGCAGATCGTGGAAAAGTTTATCCACTCGAATCGGATTGTCATATCCCCCACCTTGTTTTTCCAGGATGATCTGCTCCGACGACTGATAATTACTCTTAACATGTCCCGGGTGGTCCAACATATCTGGGATGCGGTACGGCAAGAAAATTCGGAAAAGTGCATTCCTGTTTTTAACCGTGATAATCCAATCCGATCAACAGGGAAGATGCAAAAATGGTTCACCGGTAAGCCATGTGGACGCACAAAAAAATCTCACATTAACGTATGCGTTTACGACAGCACTTGGGAGGCAACGGACGCTTTTGCGCTGGATAACAGCGAGCAAGTTGCGGCTTGGGCAAAGAATGATCACCTGGGATTTGAGGTACTGTACATATATCGCGGTGTGGTGCGCAAATATCGACCGGATTTCTTGGTTCGACTAAAAAATGGAACTTTCCTTGTTATAGAAACCAAAGGGAAAGAAACCGAGCAGGATATAGTGAAACGCCGATATCTGGAAGAATGGATTCGAGCTGTGAACACACATGGCGGCTTCGGGCAATGGGGAAGTGCCATGACAAAAAAACCTGGGGATATATTGGATATTCTGATTCAGAGTCAAAATAGTTGAAAATGGTTTGAATTTCCGACTGGACAGTCAGGGAGAACGTCCGCGCCCAGATGAGGGTGATCATCAAGCGTATTTTGAGAAAATACGGCTATCCACCGGACAAACAGGCCAAAGCAACCGAGCTGGTATTAGAGCAGGCAGAGGTTTTATGTCATGAGTGGGCTTAAAATTTAAATGCCCAAATCCACTAAGGGGACGGATATCAACTACCGTGCCCGATAATTAGAAGCGCTGCTTTTTGCGTCGGCTGAATTGAATTGTTATTCTGCTTTCTTTATTAATTTACTCTCAAACATGGACCCGATCCGGAATTGTCAACAAACGAAGAATCTAAAGGATAAAGATTCTCTATTTTTGCCCATGCTGGCTTGCCGTTCGAGTCGAGTTGCACTGGATGAAAACGTATGCCTTTCAGCCCTTTTGCGCGCCAGCAATCACCTTCCTTTGTCATCTGTGTGGCTTTTTTCCTTTCCTCTGTTGCCCAACTTGCGCCTCTCACAAACCATCCATTGATATCGGTTGCGGCGTATACTGGTTTTGTAGAATCGTAGCCAGGAATTTCTTTGATAAGTAAATCCGGGACGAGAACATCCGCACCATCGACAGTAGGTGATAGACTACAGGCAAGGGACACAGAAATTATCAACAAGAACCAACAACTGAAAACAAATGGTTTTGAAATTGACATTCCATCATCCTTTTCAAATAAGATATTGGTGAATGGTCATCTTATTAAGAAGCATGGGCCAGGAGGATTTGAATCGATAAATTCCCTTGAAAACCTTTCCCATGTGACCCCGTAAACACGCGGCAAATCCTCGATGCGAAGCCACGACAGATTGCCTGGTTTAAACTTATTCGTTTTTAAATTAGGATTTTTCAATTGAACTGGGTGAAAACGTGTACCTGCTAGCCCAATGGCACGCCATACATTGCCCTCCCTTTTTAAAATCGAGGATTCGAGAAAATCTGATTGAGCTTCTGGGTTAGAGATATTTAACCAATTGTTCTTATATGTGGCGGCATATACAGTCTTTGTTTTGTTAAAATCTGGAATCGCTTGAAGTATGATCAATGGCACAAGCACATCATTTCCTTCTCGTTTGGGGACAGACTTATCGTATCGATTTCTATCTGAGCTATTAGTTTTTTCGTTAAAATTTGATAGATGATTCGTCTTTGATAAAATATCACGAAGAGTAAATCCTGAGAATTCAGCTATGGCGGCTAAGAATACTATAATTGCTACAATTGCTGCAAACGGCTGCCAGGCATGTTGCCAACAAAGCAAGAACGGAGTTTCCCTCGTGCATCGTTTGCAAAAATTAGATGCTTTTGTGCGCCCAAGGCATTTCATGGTCTCTCTCTTCGGAATAACGTTCGGGCCGCGCGGCGCCGGCGCCCAGTGTTTCTACAAATGGAAATGCGCTGCTCTCGGCTTCCGCCAACAGCCGGTGGTTAGCAGTCGCTTTTCCCTTCTCTATAACTTTTCAAATCAAGCCTAATCGTTTCATATTTTATGCGTAACATATTAACAAAATTCATCCCATTCGCAACTGTATTTAAATCTTCTTCATTGAGAACAATAATTACCATGCCTCTGTCTTGGAAAACCTTTATCAATTCACGTTCGGCATATTTGGATTTTCCATGGCCAGAAATTCCACGCTTTGAAAATAGTATTCCAAATTTTGACTTTACAGAATCAAGAACGCGGCAGAATTTTGCAATCGTCGTAAAATCTGCGGGTTTTGACCAGTCCTTGCATTCACAAACAAAATAACGTCCAAAATCAGATCGAAAATCAACTTCGAAACCTTCCATTGAGCAAATTACATCATAGTCCGTTGACTCCGTTTTCAGTCGTCTGTATGTTCGGCAACCAGGCATGCACGACATAAGGTATTCAGATAGTTTCTCCAGATTTTCACCCTTTTTATCCCCGAATTTTGACATAAGCATCTTAACATATTGTACATTTACCACCCAGACACCTGCTTCTGCTGGAGAGGGTATTTCAGTCATCCAATTATTATCAAGTTCCTGAACAACCCATTCTGGGAAAAATGCAGCAGGCTGATTTTGATTTGAGAGTTCATATGCACGCGCACCGTAGCGCTGAACTTCAGAATGAGGTAAGCCATGGCGGAAAACTAGTCGCCAGTATGTTCCGGTAGTATCTGGCGGAACAATACCTTTTTCATGGATGGCATTTTCGCAAAGTGCAAGCATTAAGTGTCTTTTAGAGAGTACTGGAAACCCCATAGAAGCATAACAATCACTAATCCAAACTAGCGGAGTGCCTTTCCGAATTCTTTTTTGTTCGAAATTTTGTGCATCAAGGAGTTGATAATAAAGCGACAAATAGATGGATATGGCTTCGTGCCAGCGAAACTGGTTTTTATAGAAATTACCAATCCGTTCCCAACATGTTTGTGCCTCTTCATCGCTATAAAATCGATCGGCAGGAAAAATAGAAGGCAAATAATTACGAAATCCGTCTGCACCAGATCGGTCAACCAAGAATGACCAATGATTTTCTGGAATACGTTTTTTAATCAGGTTCCATGACTCCGATTTTGAAAATGGATCCCGCCCAAATTCATTACATATTTTATCTCTTATAAATTCAAACTTCATCAATACGTATTAATCCTTATACTAACGGGTTTCTGCAATGCGTCTGGCGGGCTTTCGCGCGTCCGAGTGTATTCGTTTTTCGGGTATTTTGGTTACTGGATAAATCGAGTTTTATACCAATCCAAGCCAATCATTTATTGAGTCGGCCAGACGCCCAGCTCGCCATTCACAGAACTCGCTGTAACGGTCCGGCTTGAGGCGGTCTCCAGCAGCTTCCCCGAAAAACTGGATACCGGCGGTTTTCCGCTGGTCTGGGGTAAGCATTGCCAATACCTCGTCGGGTGGCTTGGCTCCAAATTCAGAGTTGGTCGGCCGGCTTAGCAAGGCGAAATTTGCCGGACAATTCGCCTTATCTGGATTATCAACTACCTCAGTAAGAAGCTTTCGTGGAAAAATATGGTGAACAGTGAGGTCCCCAACGGGGAGACTTGGTGTGCCGCCACGAGCAATATCATCGATAGGCTCCGTACTGAGCCAGTCCTTGGCTTTCTGGTTTACAAGCCAAGCGTGAATAACTTGTGTAGCAGGACCCCAGAGTTGCGCATATCGGTTGAGTTCTTCTGATCGAATTTTTCTCGCTTCATCGCGTCTTAATGCCTCAAGCAGAGCTTTTGGAAGCTCCGTCCTCTTGTTCCGAATTGCACGCTGAAATCGATTGATAGTGCTTTCAACGGAACCTTGGAAAACGCCACGTAAAGATGTCAGGCATAGCCATCGCCGATATGCTTGTTTATCATCGGCGTTTAGTCTGCCCTCCGATTTGTCGAATGCCGCAGCTAAAATTATAACGGCATTTGCCGATGGGACCAATGTTCTCCGAGACCAACCCATAGAAGTATCAACGAATTCAAGAGCTTTTTCGATAGCACGTTCGGCATCTCGCCAAGACAGGTCGAGAGACTGACCGTTAGGGCCGGGTGCTTCCATCCAGTTGTGTTTTAGAGTACTGAATTGCGCTGATCCACGATGAAAAAGAACTAAAGCTCGGAACGCAAATGAAAAACCAAACCCTAACCGCTGCGGGCGTTCCCCGCTCACGAAATCCCTCATACGCTTCAATACATCCACCGCACGCCCGCGTGCAAGTTCAGCAGCGCGCACGTCTCCCTGTCTTAGAGCGCTTCCTCCTTTATTAAGACGACTGAAAACCTCGACTGCTTCTTTGTCCGAAACATCAATGACCGTAGTACACGGAACCTGTTGGTCAAGCATACCAAAGGATCGGTCGAGCCGTTCCAAGGCATCTTCAACTCTCTTGGAATTCCAATTTGGAAGTAAACGTAATGCCTCCTCAGTAATTTTTCGGAGTTCGTAGTTCTGGCCATCAAAGAGAAGTGACACAGGAATGAGTGTGGAATCACCGGCCTCAACTCGGCGAGCAATGGACTTTTTACCGGCATATGATACGAATAGTCTTGTGTCCCTTACTTCCTTTATATCAGGCGCGGAGAGGTCCAGATAACACCGTAGTTCAGCACCCTGCGTGTCTTCCCCTGTATATAGGCCATACGACGCCTCCAGACTGGTAAGTCGCTGTTGACCATCGATAAGATATCCTTCGAATTGTGGGGCAAAACGCTGTTCACCGTGAGTTTTTGCTTTAGCGTCAAGCATACCGCTTGCTGGGCGCCACAAATAGAACCCTCCAATGGGAAACCCCTTTAACAAAGAATCCAGAAGATTACGCACTTTCGCAGCCTTCCATACATAATCTCGTTGGAATTGAGGCAAGAGAATCGCACCGGCGTGGAAATCACGAACGAGGTCACGTAGTGGTCTAGTTGTTGTCTGGAATCTCATTTCAGCTCTCCTCCTGTCGCATAGCTTAACGGCCATCTTCAGGGGCCGCGGCGGGCTTCCTCGCGTCCGCGTAAAGGTAAATGTTATATTATATCGATATATTATGTATCAATTTTGTGCTCACTGCACCGGTACCTTTGAGAACGGAAAGTGATTCCGAGCAAATCAGCCGCATTGCTTTTTGATTCTGATTGCTCTATTGCTCGCAGTATTTCAGATCTCTCTATTCCCTTTAGATATCCATCAAGATCTGTTCCCACGGGTCTCATCGGATAGGCGAGAAGGTCAATTTTTCCACCAGCCCGAAAAAACATAGAAAGGACTGAGCTAATAAAGCTTGATATACTTTGATCTTTAGCTTTTGCTTCATTTACCAACTTTCCTAATAAATCCTGTTCCAACTCAATGAGCAAATGTTCTTTCATGACCTTCCTTTTTACAACGATATGGGAAAATATGACGTCGGGTGCTGTGGGGCTGGTATGGTCCTCGACGCCCCCGTGAACGCGGCGGGGCTGCATTAAATAATCCTGATAATCCGGCGTGCAAGTGCCAAGCTATACCGCGTCAGATGGAATTACAGGTTCGGCGCAGCCGATTAAATTAACTATCAAGAGATCATCGAAGGCACTGAACGGTATCCGGTTAAAGCAACCTTGTCCGACTGTCTTAAATCAAAAATTAGTCCGTAATTTCTTTCGTGAATAACATACTCGCTATTTCATCATACCCCAATTTTAATGCCAATTCTGCAGGTCTTTCCCCCTCATTGCCTTTAGCATTTGGGTCTGCTCCGAGCTTAAGAAGTGCATCGACAGATTTTGAATGACCACCTAAAATTGCAAAAAATAGAGGCGAGAACCCACCCCTCTTTTCGCCAGCCTCGATATCTGCTCCATGATCAACTAATAACTCAACTAAATCTAAATGATTTCCATGAACGGCGAAATGTAATGGGGTTTGCCCTTCATTGTATTCGTGAATATTGATCTCAGCACCTCGGTCCAAAAGCATTTTTACAATTTCATAATACCCGCCTTGGACTGCCCCAAAAATGGCTGTCCGACCATCTTGATAAGCAATATTTGGATCTGCTCCAGCATTCAATAAGACCTCTACTATATCTATATGACCGTTCATTGCAGATCCCATTAAGGCAGTATAGCCATTATTTGTTATCGAATTTGGGTCACAGCCGGTCCCCAATAAATGAACAACCTTTTTCAAATTTCCGGTTGCTGCAGACCGCATCAATTTACCCTCTTTGGTAAATCCCATTCTTCTTAACATATTCTTCATGTTCCCACCACCCTGAACGTTTAATAACTTGTCAAGAGTTCATTTAAGCCACGCCGAACAAAGTTTAGTTGTCCCAATAGACATAATAAAAAACGTCCGTTCGAACTTCGAAATCGATTGCCAATGTATATTTTTATACTTTCAGTCCTCTATGTATTGCCCTACGGCAGGTCTCAGGTGCGAAGGGGCCGAGTCGCCTGAAGACCTTTGTTATGCCTTTCTATTTCGTTTTCACGTACTGCATTAAAAGTCAGTCTTTCAGCATATACGAATAATAGTTCATCATTAGCCAGTTTTTTTATTGTTTCATAATCAGAGGCATTTTTCATGAAATCTAATAGCTTATCACGTGGTGTATCTTTACAGCTATTAATATAAAACTCATACAAATCCACTGGATCTTCTATATGATTAGAAGCCTGCAATACTCGTCCGAAAAAAGTTTCTGGATGTGATCTATATGCAGCTAATTCAGCTATAGACAGCTTCACAAACATTAAGTGGCTCTGTCCATTACAATCATCGACTACGAGACAAGCTTTTTGCTCTTTCTCGATGACTATACCCGATTGTATTGTTACGAATGTTGCGTCTGAAATTTCTAAGCGTTCGCCAATACTAAATCGCCGTTTTGCATCACCAAATGCAAATTCAGGAACTTCACCGTCAAATGTAACTGGAAAACGATAATTCTCCATCGCCTTTTGTACATCTAATAAATCACAGTACTTTAAGCGAGTTTTATAAGCCTCTGTATATGAGCTACAACGAACGCCATGTCCAAAATCTGGAATCTTAAATCCAGCCAAAAGGCATACCCGCTGTATTTGCGTTTCATTCAGCAATAAGTGATACGGTTGATTTGTTAAAAATACAAATGCGGGCGAGGCTGGTTGGCCGTGTACAGTGAGTCTCGATTCTCGATCATGAACAGCAGCTAATGCCCGGTCGCGAAAATCCTCATAATCCAAATTTGCATCCACATTCATGTCAACAAAAATTACTCTTTGGTGGTGAGCCTCTTTACAAAGACCGTTATATAGTTGGTTCCCAATGTCGAAATGATCTTTTCCGAACTGACGTGACTTCGCCTCGACAGAATAGCTTTTGCCGTTCCTTGTTGCTATAAACTCGGGATGCGTTGAAGAAGAATCTTTTTCATCTTCTATACGCAAACTAAATCCGGCAAGAATAAACCAGGCAGCCACAAAAGTCTCATAGTAAGCAGCATAGAAGCTTTCTGATCGTTTTATTCGGTTTATAAGGTATTGTTGGAGTTCAGCATTGTGCTGCAATAGATACAAATTATATGCCAGACCGTAGTAGCAACATATTAGTCCATTTATTGGCATATCTTGAATTTCGCCAGGAGGTTTTTTCATTGTTGCTCTTTGAAGTGCACAAATCGCATCATACCACTTTGAAATTTGGTGCCGCTTTTCCAAAGACTTTGAGATCTCAGAATTTTCCCACTCCGGGCTGAGAACACTGCGGATGTAACTCCCAAGAAAATCAATAAATGTCTTATGTTTCTTTGAATAATGTAATCTGTTACCAACGGCTGTTAACCGATAACCTTTAAATTCTGTTGATATGATAGGTCTGCCTTTACCTTGCTGACTTTTCCGCCGAACCTCCTCGGCCACATATGATTCCGTGAGTTTATTGATTTGATCAGAACTAAGAGGTCCCCTATGTTCTGTATGCTTACCATGGCACTTTTTGTACTTTACTCCACTACCACATGGACAGGGATCATTGCGTCCAATTTTATTTTTTCCATGCTTTTTCATTCGTAAAATTCAACAATTATTTAAACACTTACCATTTTTTTGCTCTAAAGCATAACGGTTGGTTGTGGGGCCGCGATCCCCCAGCGGTCCCTCACCAACCAAAGGTTATGTCTATATTACTTCTTTCTCTCTCCACTCAAAATTTCAGTACTGGTGTCTAAGTCGGGTTTATAGTCGTTTTGTACATACTCTATATCAGGAGGGGCGACATCGAAATCTGGACGACTCGTATCTGGGGTTTCCTGACTTGTTTCTGGATTTTCTTTGGGGTCAGTCATTATAGTTCTCCTTTCATTTGATTATTTGTAAAATTGCAATAATGAATAGATCCGCTACAATTAAGGATGAAGCATAAACGGTATCATCATAGGCCATATTCAAATGATACACTTTTTTTGAATTTATTTCTTTGTTTTGCTCGAATGCGTTAAGGCAAGATTTTGTGAGAGAAAAAAAGATAGTGCTCTCATTCTGATTTTTTTTAAACAGCTCGATGATTTCTTGATTGAATGGCATTCGAGGAACATTTTGCAATCTAAGTCCTCTAAACAAGAAGCTCCATAGGGAACACAAAGATATGAACGTCAAAAATAGGAGGATAATCAATAACCACTCTAAGGGATGGTTTGGAGGAAAATGATTTTTAAATACAAAAGGTATAGCGGCGACAAAAACACTTATGATAATCGTCACGAGGGTTATGAACTTGGAGATTTTCTCGTCTAGTTTATGAAAGCGGTCTATATCTTGATCAAGTGCTTTGGTAGCGTATTGGTACAGAAATTCCCATCGATTATAGGACAGATGTTTTTCAAGAGTCTTAGTTAAATCTGAAATTTTCATTAAATCCGTCACAATCGAGAGACATAACGTCGAGTTCAGCAGCAGCCAGGGATTCCACTGAACTTGAAAAATACGTTTAATTTCATGCTACTTAATCCGGTCCAAAATGCCACGGCCATGGCTGTGTGCTGAAGCGCAATGTTGGGGCTCCATGTCATTTCCCTTTGAATCTTCGAAGGACTTCCTTATGTGAAGCCGAGTCATTAATGGCGATGGCTTCAATCTCCGAGGATAAAACAGAGAGTGTGTCCTGAATCTCGGAAACGGTTGTCGCCTTCTTGCCGAATTTCTCAGCGATATCGCCGGGGGCATTTGCCTTTGCATGCTCATAGCAGAGCGTCAATTGACGGCCGAGGAGAAGAGCCACCGAATCTGCGGTTTGAGCAAAATAGAGGAGAGCACCCGAAATGCCGCTCATACCGAAAGTGGATACTGACTGTTCTCCGTTCAACCGGTAGCCATGCCCCGCTTCGAGAAGTTCCATCAGGCGCGGGTATGCCATGTGGGTGTAATCAGAAAGGAACCGCATCATCTGCAGAGCGACTTGCCCTGCATCATGGGGGTTCATCTCCTCGCTTTTCGATTGGAACTTGCCAAGAGCGGCTTTCATGTCTTTGATCTGGATCTGCGACCGCTGCCGGGGCTCCTCAAAGGGACGTTCTGGATTGTCCCAAGTCTCTGCCGCAAAATCCCGCAGGCGCTCCTTCTGCTTTTCGGAGGGCCAACCTCCCGCTGCCATGTCTGGTGTCGGCAGCATGAACGCAATCGAAAGGCTTGCGTCGTACACCGTGCGCGCCAAAACGGCCGCTTCAAACCAGAAGCCGCAACGTGCCAATGCGAGCATGGCGTTGGTTGCACTGGCAGCGCCTGCCAGCTTGAGGAGTAGGAAGAGCGTAACGTCATCTTCCTTCTGATCATGCCGCCATGCATTTTGATGGGTGTCCCATTCGGGACAGCGGGTTCTCACCTCCAGCAAGGTGCCAACGTAAGCAGTAAGTTTCACTGCGAGCGAGGTCAACTTTGTCATCTTTGTCTTTGAGTCAGTCATTCTCTTGCCCCAACAAAAAGCTGCCGGGCGGCATGGTCCTCGCCGTCCCCGTGAGCGATGGGTTGGATCAATTATTTTGGTGCGCCCAATTCTTTAAGCACATTATGTATCTTTTCCATCACATAGGCTCTGCCGATTCCCGAGTTATAAGGAAGCCTCGCTGAAAGTTGCCCATTCTCATCCATCAGGCTTATATAGTCCGAAACGTGGGAAGTTAGGATTCCTGCAACTTTCTTTTCATTAAGAAGAAAAACAGGAGACCCGCTATTCCCATGGCTCGCGATTCCATCAATTAGAAAAAAATCTTTTTTAGAGTACTGCGCAATGATACCCATTCGAATCACAGGATGATTTTCATCACCTATGGTGCCAATTCCAAGAGGATAGCCCGGTATAATTAGAGCGCGACCTTCAATCAGTTCATCGTTGGATGCAAAATTATCTAGAGTAAACGTCAAATTTTCTAATTTAAAGTCTTCATTTTTTTCCTTTTGAGGACTAAGAATAGCGAAATCACAAGTACTATCTATGTGATCAATCAGACAACGTGATCGTTTAAAACCTTTATCGGTTTCGATAGCGGCATAGACAGTCTCTTTTTTTTCAATTGTCTTTGAAATAACGTGCTTGCAAGTGACGCCGTAAATAATCCCATTATCACATTTGACCAAGAAGCCGGTACCAAGGGGTACCCAATCATTATTAGGATTATTGTCGTCTTGGTTTCCTTTGGTTTGGACACAAAAAACAGTTCGCTTTATTACGTTAGAAAATTGTTCAACGCCTACAAAACTCACAAATTCAGCTTTTATGAATTTGTCACCTGAAAACGCACTTCCATTAAGCAAAAGAAACGCACAAATTGAAGTGATAAGTATTCTCATGACAACCTCTTTTGTTAGCCCAACGCTTATCTCAGTAGCCGCGGCGATCTTACCGCGGTCTGCTGAAGATGGTTGTTCGGCTCAAAATTTTCTCCAAACTGTTAACATCCATTGGAGGAGTCTGGAGATGAACCAAACGGTGGCATGTTGAACAGGTGGTAATGAGATCATTCAAATCTGTCACTACGCCATCCGATTCGTGAAGAGGTAGTATATGATGACACTCCACTACGCTTCTGCCGTGTATCTTAGTACTAAAGCCGCAGCCTTTACACGTGTAATTGTCCCTTTCCTTGCATCTATCAGCAAGTTGCCTATTACGACTTCTGCTGAGGATTTTGCGTTCCTTAATGAGACCTTCTAGTACGTGTAGTTCGCCCTCCTTCGTATTGGGCGTCAGCGGCCACGCCTTTTCTGAGTACGCCTTAATTAGAGCTAATAAATATGAAGAATTCACCGTGAGATCTGTATAGTCGGATGTCTTGAGAGAACCCGTTTCAAGGTAGCGCTCAAATACTCGGTTAGCGTGGACAAATTCTTGGCGACGGGACTTTCGTGTTGTAACTGGAGTATATGTAAACGCGTCATCCGAGACCTGTAAAGCGAAAGACCTCCTTCCGCCAAGGGTCGGAAGAGTAGGGCCTTGATGATTTCTCGCAAATGCCACGAGTTGTCTGAAAGCAGGACTCAAACTCATAAGTCTTTCCTCAAGCCGAACGGCGGGGCTTTGTGGCGAGCGAAGCGAGTCCATCAACAGCCCCTGGTTATCCAAAATTTGTTCGCGTCTATTCTTGTAGGTGGTCAATGATCTTTTGGCAACCTATCAAATCCCTGTAGCTTTCAGCTTCGTGCTCATACATCCAAAAGAAAGGGCGCTTTTGTCCATATTCTTGCTGTTTGCGCATACATTCTGCGACTACGCATGATGGTACAAAGAAAACCTTTGGCATTTGCCCCTCAACTGGCCATCCATTCAAGTAAACATATGCATACCAACTTGAATCGTTTGATAAGTTCATTGCCTTGAATTTAGTATCCCATACATAATAGCTTTCTTCGGGTTTTCGCTTTCTATTTTGAAACGAGGCAGTGCCTGTCTTTACCTGAATTGAAATAGCCCTACCACCGACTTCACTAGTAACTATTAAATCAGTTGATGGGACTCCACCCCGAGGTAAAGCAACAACAAGCCCCTTAGCGGAAAGCATAGCCGCGACATAATGTTCCCCAGCAGCCCCAATAATACTCGATTGTAATTTATGCAATTATTTGTCACCTTCATTCTTGGATAACGCCCAGCCTCAGGCGCAAGGGAACCGAGTCCGCAGCAGGCCGATTTCAGCGTTTCACTCCCTCATTCTTTGCCAAACACGATTTCAATAGCTTCTTTAGCGATGTAAGAGTCCAAGCCTGTCTTTTCCCAAACACCTGCTTCTGCCTCTCGCGGCCATTTTAGGCCTGGGGTACCCACGACGCTGTGCATGCCGTTCGGTCTTTCAGTATTTCGGCCTGAATGGTTCAAAAGTCTCTAGAATGCCATTGTAGAACTTCATTCTTGATGAATAGTCACGTCGGGTTGTCCTGACCGCCAATGAGCGCATTCCACTGGGACTTTGGACGAGGGTGACATATTCCGTGACTGTATATCCGGTTTTCGATAGCCACTCGTATATCCACGACATAGATGGCAAGCCATTGACCTTTCCTGCAGCAGGTTGTTTCACGATGGTGTGCTTAGGATGTTTGCCTCTCATACCTCGCATGAAGGTTTCCTGTGCTTCAGTGAGTGTCATGCCCACGAATGGAATTTGGCCGATCTCTATTGTCTCGTAATCCTCTGAGAACTTGGCCGTGACTAAACCCTCACGATACAAGAAAACAACCGCCGTAGGCGGCGTGCCGTTAACCCCGAATACCCACGTTGATGGGATGTCAATCGAGAATCCGAAAATGTTGTGAATGAATTTCTTGTGGTTAATTCCCTTCTCTGACGGGAAGAAACCGTAGTAAGCATCCTGATTTCCTGCGGCGAAAGTCGGCGTAGCGAGGAGCATGGCTGCAAAGAGGCATATTGATATCGTGGTGTTTCGCATCGTGCTTCTCCTTTTGATGACCGAACGCCAAGTTTCAGCGGACGCATGGTCCTCGCGGTCCGCTAAAAACGCTGGTTATGAGCCCCCAGTTCTCCAGATTGTCTCTATATATTTCCGTAAGGGGCATTCCATTAATTTCTAAATCAAGATCTATTTCGGCCTGATTTCCATTTTTATTGTCAGCACGATTTCCGTATTTTTTAGTGTTTAACAAGATGAGATCATCAAGGTCCTTCCTTTGGAAAATCCAGAATTCATGAAACATCTCAGATACAAAAATAAATATATCAGCCAAGTTGGCCTTTTTACGCCAGGATTCGCTGAGCGGTAAACCTTCTTTTAAAGTTTCATCCCGTTGTTTTTGGGTTGTTCGAATTTGAAACCATCTGTAGCGCTTATTATTCTGTATTTTCCCTCTCCCTTTGACTTGTATCTTTAAATTTTTCTCAGGATCGTTAACAGAGGTAACGAGAAAATCGACACCTCTGTCTGGGACCGGCTCGGTTGCAATCAATCCAAGTGAAGTAATTTTATCCTTCACCCATTCTTCTGTTAATTTACCAGTTTTGTTTTGCCTGCTCATATCCTTGAACAATACTATCAAGGCCACCTTCCTTCTGAATTTTATCCTTTACAAATGGCTTATGCGCAATTAGCTGCCTATAACCTTCAAGAGCGACAGGATAAATCCAGGAACCGAGTCCGCAACAGCCAAAGGTTCGGTACTATTTTATGCTTATAGGCAGGACTTCGAAAATTGCTCCCGCCTCATCCTCATTTTCAACTCTGGTCTTTAGTACACTCATTTCTACTACACATGAATCTTTTCCATCCGTTTCACTGAAAATCGTTTGATTCAGTGCATCAGAAAACCGCTTCATCAAGTTGTCTAAGTCTGGCCCGAATGGCAAATCAGATGGAAATTTATTAGGAGGCAGAAGAAACGTTACCCTGAGAATGCAGGCTTCGGCGATCTTCGGTAGTCCCCGCGTTTGATCAATTATGCTTGTGGTCCAACGCTTAGGCGCATTAATGTCGCCGCGCGATTTGTTGCGACCATAAGGCACTCCCGATACTCTATGTGAGATGTATTTCATAGTTTATAAACACCGAATGGGCTGCTCAGGGGCGGCGCGCTTTTTCGCCGTCCCCAAAAGCAGGTGGTTGGGCAACTCGTTGCATTAGTAAAACATGCCCGGCACAAAGCTTACTTGATGGTGCGTGGAGGCAGCGGTGCAATGGTCCAGCTAAAGCATGAGGTTGGAAGGTCTTCTTAAGCCCGGCGGCATGCCATACCAATTATTCGTTTTCGTTTCTTTTGTCAGTCAAATATTTAATACGATTCTTGAACAAGATAAAATATAAAAGACTTCCACCAACCCCTAAAATTAGAGCGATTACAGTAATTATTTTCATAATCCCGAACCTCCTTATATTTAGATGCCCGGTTTCATAAATAGCAAAGCACACACTCGATTGCCTGACACAGTCCATCAGATATTTATACGAATCTCTCTTGCTGCCAAACGTCGCTAATCAGCCGCGCAGCTTTTCGCGTCGGCTGAATTAGCCTTGTTGGGCATTCCATCACTTTTCAAAAAAGCCATTTATACGGTCACTAGTTTCTGTAATTTCATCGCTAACCGTCTTAAGGTCGACCATAATTTTCTCGCTTGCTTCGAGCAAAGCTTCATCCCTCGAATTGTGGTATTCAATCAACTTATTTGCATAGGATGTACCTAAATCGTACCTTTGCTTTGAAAGCTCTTTTAGCCGAGCAGCATTTGTGAGAAGGTTTTGATTCTCTTTTCGCTTGCCAACATCAGTAATATTAGCGGCGAACTCTTGGAGAAAATCGTATTTCTGGTTTTCCAGTGAAAGGAGATCCTTCACGCATTTGAGATTTTGAGCATATTCTTCTTCCGATTTAGGATCAATAATCATCTCTTTAATTATCTCGATTTCTTTATCCCTTAATTGACCACCTTTTATCTCAAGATTTTTAAAAAATTCTGAATGCATTTTATTTTCCTGAATTGTTCCAAAGAAAGAACCAACTCCTATTAAAAGGAGGGCTAAACAGTAAGCAAAGAGCCCCGAATAAAAAGATTGAAGCCATACTTTTTGCCCATATTTCTCTCTTTTCATCAATTTGGTTCTTAACCAAAAATAAAAGATGAGCACAAGAATCCAGCCGATAAACATTATAAGAAATGCTATGGGCGATTCATACGAAAGGAGCAACTTAAATCCTGGTATAGTAAGAGAAAGGAGTAAAAACCAACCCCACCCCCACTTTGGTTTACGACATAATGGAGAATAGATAACCTCTTGAGAAATTCCGTTACTCTCTTTTTCAAAGTAGGTATCATTATGTGGCTCTGCTACAGTCGGATTTGATATATCATCGTCTGGATTATCGGAGCATTTATCAACATTTACGAAAGGAAGGGAGCCGCTTTCGATCTGCATGGCGTCTTCACTTTTTCCGATCCACTCTCCACAAAACCGGCATTTTATGGCAGCATCTTGAATATCTTCAGCACAGTATGGGCATTTTTTCATTTTAGCCACCTAAACAATAAATCCGATAGGGCGTTTCACTTCAATTTCAAAAACTGCGCCAGTAGGTTGCTGGATATCCGATGGATCGAAAGGGCACGCCCCTCTGTACGTAAAAGTGTTTATTTGTACGTCAATGTCCTCACCATTCCATTTTCCGGAGCTTATTTCAGAAAGCAAATTTTCTTTCGCAATCTCGAACATGACCTTAATGAGGTCGCCTTCCATAAGATGCCATGTAATTAAGCGGCTCCTCGATATTTCAGCTCTGATGTGAAATGAGATGGATTTGGAAGCCTGCCGTGGTTTACCCAAATCATTACGATCGATAACCGTGACAGGAAAGCGGAAAACCTTTCCATCGAAATGGGGACCAGTAATATCCTCAGGATTTTCAAAAGCCACAATTATGATTGGCATATTATGCCTCGATTTGCCCAACTTTAATATTAGTCGTTATGACCGTTTACAATAAATTCATATATAACCCATCAGTGACGACAGTGTTCTGGTCCGAATGACAATGATTTGGTAAATCCGTTCAAATAAAACCTAACACTCATAAATCATATGAAAAAATTATCTCTATGCACTCAGCTTCGATACCATTTTATGTTTGCCCCACCTTTGAATGAAATGAAATCGTTAAATATTCACTGTGTAGTGGACAGCTATAATTTTTATCGCGGAAAATAGATTGTTACCCCAACAGACCTTGTGAAATAGAACTGGGCCCTTCCCTGGGCCTTATCGGCATGCCCCTATTTCATTGACTTTACGGTCCGGTCCCATAAAAGACATAGGCCAATTCAAAAAGAAGGGTGGCGTTCCATCCTTTGTCATCTGTTTTATAGCTATGAACTTGGCGCAGGGATCGTATGATTCCTAACGCCATGGTCTTAATATGTCAATGAAACAAATGAAAAGCATATGTAAACAGAGGGTTAAAAAGTGAACTTCGAAAAATCGATACTGATCAGGGTGTCATTCAGACAAAGAACAATATTCGGTTTAATTGAGGTGGCACCGCGTGGGGCCAATTTGTAGGCCTTAGAAATATTAAGCACCAAAACAATGTTTCTGCGTCGATAAAGCCATTGCCAGATTTTTAATTGTAATTGGTTACTTCGGTTCGAGATCAAACAAAATCAAAGCTGAACCCACCGCTGCCTTTCATTTCCCGATATTCAAAACCCATGAAACCGTAGCCGGTCGCATGGGCGAAATGATCGTCACCGGTTTCCTCGATCCGTTCCTTGATCGTCCCGTCATCTTCTTCGGTGAGCATCGTGACCAACGATTTCATATGTGCCCTGTAGGTGGACACCAACGGCTCATGGTCGATGTCCATGATGGCGGCCCGCTGCTCCCTGAACTCATGGGACATGCTTTTCAACCACGCCGTCCGGTCCACAGACACCGTACTCGCTTCATCGGAGAATCGAGGTTTGACCATCCGCGACTCATCGGCATAGGTGCAGCCATACACCCGGCCAGGAAAAGCCTTAACCAGATATGTCACCCGGTCTTTCCCATACCCCCAGTCCGCCACGACGATGTCAGGCTTGAATGGTCGAAGGAATTTTTCAATCCGTTTTGTACTCTCCAGCGGTTCCTTGGAATCCTCCGTCACCATGATACCGAGCATTTCCCTTATCCCGGTGTCAGCCCTCAATCCCCATACCGTACACCAGTTGAACGTACCCCAGTCGATCCCCGCTGTGATATAGCTGTACTTTGGCAAACGGACGATTTGCGGGCGCAAGTCAATATCCGTACACAGGTCGAGAATATGGTCCGTCAAAAGGATGTTATCGCTGGCGTAGGTTTCCCCGAGAACGTAATTCCAAAACAATTGGGGAAAACGATAGTCCCGCTTCTTTTGCATGATCTCATCAGCCGACAGCCAACAGCACATCAACTGGTTGATATGGAAACAGACATAATCGGCCCGGGAGGGATACATCGGCACCCAGCGCCCCCGCCACCGGTCGATCTTGGGCGACTTGCACTTGGAGCAGCAATATTCGTATGAACCTTTCGGAACGATTTTCTCATGCGGCGGGACGTGCTTCAACTCGAGAATATTATCCGGGTATTTGAGCCACTGCTCATGGCCGCACGCCTCACATTTGACCATCCAATACATCTGATTGGACTTTTGCCACAGCTCATCGATGCCGCGGCCGGGCAATGTAGGCGTAGACAGCTCCCGCTGCCACCCGAACTTGGATGCCGAAAGGGACTCTTTGAACGCGATACCGACGCCACGCTTCATGCGGTCGATTTCGTCGAACACAACGAGATCGGCGTCGATACCTTCACCCAATTTCGGGTTGGTGGAAGAACGCAGGTAGAGGGCACCTTTCCCCAACTTCCGCAGCGTGACGTTTTGTGGATCCCCCATCATCGACTCAAGGCACCCACCGATCGACCCGGTTAAAGCATCCTTGACGCGAACATTGGAGAAATCCTCAACCTGCTTCGGGGATGGAAACGTGTAAACCACGTTGACCGGGTAAGTATCCATCGCCCAAAGAACTTCGGTGACGCTGTTTTCAGACACCCCCGCCTGGCGGGATTTTTTATATCCCTTCACCCGCGGCTGCACCATGAGCGGATACATCAAAAAAGGGCGGTGACGATACGGGTTCTTGTAATCGATAAACCCATAGGGCTCCCCGCGGATTTTCCGGGTCTGGACCGCCCACGTCGCCGCAAAGCTATCATTTGGAACATCAGCAGTCACGGAGCCACCCTTCTATGATGCGGGCCATGAATTCCTGCACCGACACCCCCATGACCCGGCTGTAAAAACGAATCTCTTTCATCCCCTGTGTGGAGATAGGCACCCCATCAATCATGGTGACGGTATCCACCGGATCAGGAGCCTGCCGGCAGTCAAAAAACTCCCGGCCGTTTCGTTCGATGAAAGATGCAACATCCATTTCCATGTCAGTCATTGGAACCCGCCTCCGCCATTTCAACGAGCTTCTGACGGCTTTCGATCATTTTAAGCAAGGCATCCTGGGCCTCTGCATCCCCTGTCTCCAGAACCTTTTTGACCGCCTTTTCGAACTGTTCCTCACCCACCGGGCGACGGTTCACCACTTCACCACTGATCTTGTTATTGTTGTTCGCAGTGGACTGGCCGGTGTGGAGCCGCTGCATCCGCTGGCAGCTTTCCATAGTGGAGATCAAATTCCGCACATCGTTGGGCGTCAACCCGACGCGGAACATCGGCTGGCCCTGGGCGTCTTTGATCGGCCGACCATGATCGTCGAACTGAAGCATGTGCTTCCGGGCGTACAAACCAGCCAAGCGCATGACGGCAAAAATCTCATCGTAAAAGATTTCCGATTGGTCGGCGATTTTGGTCGCTGCACGCTCAACTGTTTTTTTGTCAGCAGCGTGCTGAATGTCTGCCAAAAGTGCTGGCCAGTTGCCTTTTTCCTTCCACGCCTTGACCGTATTCCGATTACAACCGACCAGGCGGGCTATCTGTGAATCGGAAATTTCACCCATTTTTTCCAAATACAGGTTTTTAGCCTTAGTCATTTCGCTAAGACCTGCTCGTTTGGATTTCCCTATTTTACTTGATTTTTTTGCCATGTTGCTTCCTCAACTGCTACTTGTTGCCACCTGAACCCCTCAAATTCTATGCAGATGCCTCTTTCTTATTGGCAGTTGCCTCCTTGAGCAGATGGGTAAATAGTTTTCCCAATTGAACGGGTTCTTTCTTATCCGACACCCCCAGGCGGGTTGCCAGTGCCTCAGACGCCGTATCGATCTCCCCCACCTCATCCTTTGGCACCCGGCAGACGATGGTGGCAAATTCGGTGACCATGTCATCGTCAAACGGATCAGAGGGCGAGCCATATTCGGAGAAATCAAAATCGACGGCATCCACCATCGTTTGCAGTTCCTCGGGCTTGTAAGGCAGGAAGGTCGATATATCCTCGAACGAATATCCCTTGATGTCGGCAAACAACTCTGCAGATCGGAGAAAATCAGGCTGACCTTTGATCTCATCCATCGCAATCGTCAGCGTCTTGGCTTCCTCATCGGAAATGTGCCCCAGGTTCCTGACCTGCACCCGGGCGACGCCGGCATCCCTGAGAATCTTGTACCGGTGTTCCCCATCGATGATGACGTATTTGGTCCCTATCTGGCGGACCAGGATCGAACGGATCACCCCGAACCGGCGGAATGCCTCGGCCTCTTTTTCCATCATCTCGGCCGACATCTCATTGTAATTGTAATCGTTGGGGTAAACGTCGGCGATATTGACCGTAAGCAGCTCACCCCGGGCTTTGGCTTTCCTCATTACACACCCCCTTTGACCAGATCCTCACCGGGAAACTCGATTGTCAGATCGCATTCGTCTTGAATCGGGATGGCAATCTCATTGCGGGAGGAAATGTAATCCGCCGTGTAAACGATCAGCTCGATCAGCGTGTACTCGGCGATAGGCTTCTTAATGTCCGGCTCGGTCCACAACCCCATGTGATACCGGATCGCTTTGATGATCTGCGCCAGCGCCTCGGTTCCGATGGGGCCATACTTTTCATGGTTTTGTGCAATAATATCGAGAATATATTGACCGGCTCGGGAGGCGTGTTTTTTAAAGTCGTTTTTCCAGATGTCATGCAGCAACAAAGCAGCAATGACGATGTCTTCCTCCCGGGGGCTGACACCGTATGCCCGGCACAGATGACGGCCAAGATTCACTGCCCTTTTCACATGGCGGACCAACCCGGACTGGACATTGCAACACGGCGGGTGGTGAACCTTTGAACTGGACGCCGGCGCCTTGTAAAAATAGATATTGGCCACCTCGAGCTTCTGCAGCACATCCAAGACCAGCTCACGGATTCCCTTATCCGAAATGACATTCAACTCTGGAAAAAAGACCTCATGCGGTTTCATGATCCACCACCCCATGTTTCAAAAGAACCTTGAGCAATTTGCCGTTTTCCAGGGCTTCATCCGGTTCGGCGCCAATTCCCAGTTTGACCTTGGCTTGGCTCATCATCGTTTTAACTTCGTCGAGATGGTCCTGATGGACGGACACCTTCACATCCACCCAGGCCATCGGCTTTTTCCCATCCCCATCGCCAACGGCTTCCTTGGGCTCTTTGGGGGCATCATCTGCGATCGCCATCAAGTTCTCGAGTTCGACCTCGGTAAACGGCAAGACCTGGGTGATCTCATCCCAATCCGTGGACCCGGATAAGGAATTGAGCAGCCGGCTCAACTTCGACGGGTTCCGGCTGCCGCGGAGCTCGTTCATCACCGCCGTCAAAAGCCGGGCATCATCCTCGGACACTTCACCCAAATTATTGACCAAGGCCGTCGGTTCGCTTTTGGCGACCAGCTCTTTGTACCGGTGCTCCCCGTCGATAATCTGAAGAGTCCCGTCTGGTTTTTCCCTGACGATGATCTCGGCGACCTGGCCGTACCGATCGAGCGACCGGCCCAGCTTTTGTTGCATGAACTCGGACTGTTCATTGTAATTCCATGGATTGGGCCGCAGCCGGCTCGTATCCACGATTTGTTCGTTGATTTTGATTTCGTATGACATGGTTCCACCTCGACCGATATGATTTGAACCGGTATGATATGACATCAGACCAGTTTGGGCCCACCCCGCCCGATGGGTTCGTCTTCATCCCACACGACCCCCCGGGACGCCCACAAGCGCGTGTATTTTTTCTGCAGCCGGCGCAGTTCGTTGATATTGGCGTGAATCACATATTCGACATGGGACTTACAGCGGGAGGACAACCCCAATTCATCAAACTCGGGCGTGAACACCGCCTTGCCATACATCGTCGGCGCCATCCAGGAAGTTGAATCGACAGAATACCAAGGAAAAGCCTGCATCAGCTTCCGGGCTGTGACTGCAAAGCCGTGGGTCATATTCCGGGCTTTGATGATGCTGTAAACCCGCTGCATCCAATTGAACTTGGACTTGATGCTGGCATCGTTGTTCGGTGAGATCCCGATATACCGGTGACGGGCGGCGATCCGCACCAGCCATTCGAAACTTTCCCCTTGATGGAAGATGTGAACCGGGGTGAGCCCGGCTTTTTCAAACCGGATCATGTTTTCCCACCCCTGCCGGGCCGCATCCTCAACTTCCTTTTTGGTCGGCTTGACGCCCTGGACCCCGGGGATCACGTCGAGGTTAACGACATAGATTTGATCGATCTTGTCGCAGTGCCGGGCGATAAAATCCCGGGCATAGGAGATGTATTCCTTGAGATCGATCGCTCGGCCGCTATTCCATGCACTGAAGGCGCCTGAATCCAAAAGGAACGCATTGCCAGGCCGGCACCGGCCGGCGATACTGGCTGCCAGGTCGGTGCCTTTCTGGTTCTCGTAGGAGGAAAGATAATTCTTTACCCCCAATTGGAGGAAAGCTTTTTCATATTGCGGGCTCACGCCGGCGAAAAAGATCCGCATTTTACATGATCCCCACGTTCAAGAGCGATTCGACTTTCGCCAGCAACCGCAAGGTGGCAGCAGTGCTTTCATCGACAATGACCTCGCCCAGTTCATCCGGCGCCGCGATAATCGGACCCACCTGGAGCAACGGGCTGAAATATCTGGCCTCGACCTTGGTGCCGATACCACCCCGGGCGTTGAAATCCATCTCAAGGATCATAGCCAGCGGTTGGCAAGCTTCGACGAAATGCTGGAGCATCTGGTTGGTGATCGACTCCATGAACTGCCCTTCATTGCGGTAGCTGAACAGATACAGCTTGAGGGACTTGGACTCGATGCACTTTTCCACCGGCACATACCGCAAATGGAACTCGGCAAAATCCGGTTGACCAGTTCTAGGACACAGCGACGTGAATTCCTCGGTTGTGAACTCCACCAGATACGGCTCGCCGCCGGCATCCCTGTTCGGGAATGTTTCCAGAATCCCCACCGCCGGCGCACGATTGTAATCCGTCTTTTTCGCCCCCAGTTGCTTCAACTCATCTGATTGACCTGCATAACGATCATCCATATTTGTTCCCCTTTCATTTCAAATGATTCCAATCGAAATCGATTCGATCCATATCACCGGTTATGAAATCAGTTCCCAATGCTCAGCAAACAGCTCGATCATGTTTTCTTTCCAGGGCACCCGGCCGAAACGGCTCTCCACATAAAGATATGGCGCCGTCATTTTGCTATTTTCATCCGGATATTGGACCCGGATGACGACATCCGGACTCCATTCCGGGAGTCGCATCCCACCGCCCCGTTTTATCGCTTCAAAAGCATCACCGAATTTCATATCCGCCCTTTCATTGCCCCAGCCGCCTGGGCTTGTTTCGATAACCCCGGGCACCTGGCCGGCTCGTTGGTTGATTTTTCACCGCCACATAAGCCCCGCAGGCGTCGGCAATGTGTTCGAACTTTCCGCCGGGGATCCACCGCCCCAGGAAATTGTATTTCAGCCGGCGGGTGACCTTGCCGGCGCATTTCCCATTTTTGATCAAGACCTCTTGAACATCCTTTTCGCCGCCGAACCGATCGAGGGCCCAGTCCATGATTTGTTCTTTGGAGGCCGTATCGGCACCTGCAGTCGCCCTTTTCACATCCAGAGGCGAACACCACTGATACGGCACCCCATGAACAAAGCAGACCGTCACCACGACCGCCAACGCCATGTTGAGCTTCACCGCCGCATTGGCATCCTGGGCGCCGCCTGGAGGAGCCTCCCCCACAACCAGGGCTGGATGGTGCCGGACCAGCACCCGGTCAAACCCATCGATCAATTGCTCGAGAAGGATGACGTTTTGCTCCCTGACTGAAAGCTTTTTCTTTCCCTTCAACGAAGCGAGATCCTTTGGAATCGAAGGAGAAACCACCCCACACGCCTGGGGTACGCTGTCTTTGAAACAGACCCACCCCAGGTTACCCATAGCGATGTCAAGCGACAGCTCGATGTCTTTTCCCATAGCCATTCCGATCGTTATTGTTACATCCGCGACTTGTAAGACCCCGCCAGGTTGGCACGCACGATCAACGGGTCTGAATACCCCGCCTCTTTGAACCCTTTTGAGCGAAGCTTGCAGGCCGGACACTTGCCGCACGGCGGGAATACCCCCTCGTAGCAGGTGTGACTTTGGGACAGAGCATCCAGGCAATCCACACCCAGGCTGACGGCCAGCTCAACCTCTTGGGCCTTGGTCAAAAACATCATCGGGACGTGGATGCTGAACTCATAATCCATGGCATAGACCAGGGTGTTTCGAAGGGAGGCGATGAAATCCATCCGGCAGTCCGGATAGCCGCTGTAATCGGTTTGGCACACCCCGGTCACCAGATTGTGGATCCCCCGCTGCTTCGCGTAGACCGCAGCCATCGACAGGAAAAACAGATTCCGGCCATCGACAAAGGTCGTTGGCAATTTCCCCTCCGGGCACTCGACATCGATGTCTTTCCGGGTCAAGGCATTGGCCGCCAGGGCGTTAATAAACTTCGCATCGACGATCTCATGGGGCACACCGGCCTTGGCCGCCACGATGACAGCCGACTGCAGCTCGATCTTATGGCGCTGGCCATAATCGAAAGACACCGCCAGAACCTCATCAAACATCGTTTTTGCCCAAAACAGCGCAGTGGTGGAATCCTGACCCCCCGATAAAACGACAACCGCTTTTTTCTTTTCCATCAATCAAACCTTTCAATGTAATTAATTACTTGTGTTTAAAGGCAAATCAATACGCCGGCGACATGTTCACCAGCGTCAGAAATTCATCCTTGCACCCACCCGCGTTGTTCTTGAATACCCCCTCCATTGCGGAGGTGACCATGCTGCTGCCAATCTTTTTGATGCCGCGGGCCTGCATGCACAGGTGTTGCCCTTCGACCACGACAGCTACCCCACGTGGCGCCAGGTGTTTCATGACATCATCGGCGATGGATTTGGTCATACGTTCTTGGATCTGAAGACGCCGGGCGTGGCAATCCACCAGACGGGCCAGCTTGCTGATCCCCACGACACAGTCGCCCGGGAGATACCCAACATGGGCGACGCCGATGAAGCTCAGATTATGATGTTCGCACATCGAAAAAAAACCGATGTTTTTAAGCAGCACAAGCTGATCGTAGCCATCGGTTTCGGAAAAACGTTTCGACAGAATTTCCTCCGGCGATTGCTTATAGCCGGCGTAAAGCTCTGTCCAAGACTTGAGGATCCTGTCCGGTGTTTCGAGAAGCCCTTCCCTCTCCGGATCCTCTCCCATGAAGTGCAGCATCGATTTCAGCGCCGATCGCATATCATCCAAAGACGGCGCCGGATTTTTCATCACCTCTTGTACGCTCATTTCATCACCTCAAACCGATATACTTGTGAGACTGGACACTCAGCCGAAGCTTAGTGTAGTTCGACATCCACACAAGACAGCGTTCGACCGCCTCGGGATTGTTAAACTCGGGCTGAACAAAGACGAAAGGTTTTACGGTCGCCAACGAAAACATCAAATCTTCGTTTTGGGAGATCAACGATTCATGATCCGGAACGACATATTTTACCTCGCTGGCGTATTTCATCAGCAGATGGTTTGGAATAAATGTTTTCGGGGAAATAGTCAGCCAGTCGATCCACCGCAGCACCTCGGGTTGTTTTTCAGACACCTGATGAAGAAGACTGCCATTGCTCTCCATAGCGATGGAAAACCGATTCCCGATTTGGGCCAAGAGCGGCCACAAATTGTGCACCATCGGCTCCCCACCCGTGATGACAACCCAACCACCGGTGCTTCGTTTCCATTCCAGATCACAAAGGTGGCTTGCAATTTCAGCCGGGGACAGCATCTCGAATTTATCCAAAGGAGTGTCACAGAAAGGGCAATTGAAATTGCATCCACCAAGACGAAGGAAATGAGCTAAGGTACCGCAACGGGCGCCTTCTGTTTGAACCGAGGTGAACATTTCAACGACAGGATATCTATCGCCGTCGAATCGAACATCGCGGGGGTTTGTCATTCCGCCCCCCTTTCTACCAAGGCGCAAGCCCCAGGCGATTCATACACCCGGACCCAGTCCAGACGAACAGGTCGGGCCGCCTCTTTGAATCCATCATTGCAAAAGCAAGCCTGGATGTAATCATCGATCCGGCGGAACAGATATCCGGCCAGATTTTCGGCAGTAGGGTTCATCTCGGCAAACTCGGCAAGATCGTTGAGGCATTGATGGTCAGGCAAGACCGCCTTCATCATATCTTTGAGATCCCGAAAATCGACCAGGATCCCCACCTCATTCAACACAGTACCTGAGATGCCGATCCGAACCTCCCAACGATGCCCATGCAAATTCGCACACGGTCCCAAATACCCCTTTAAATAATGGGCCGCATCGAAATGGGCTTGGTACTCGAGAAACAAGCGGTCATTCATTTTTGCTTGACTCCTTTCCAGTTCCATGCTTGAAAGTAACTAATTACCTTCACATTAATTAATTACCTTGCGACCGTCAAGCAAAAACGCGAATGCCTTCATTTTCCAGAAAATTGAGATTTATCCCCTGCCATCAATCTGCGTACTCGAAATCCCAACCCCAACGATGAAAGGAGTCGATGGATGTCCCACTTTCAAATTGAAGACAACCAGATAACCCGTCTTGTGACAGACGATTTTTACTTGAGAAACCTTGTCGCCAAAGGGCTGACCTTCCAGCTCCCCTCTTTCAAATTCACGAAGGCACACAAGACCAGCGGATGGGATGGCAACCTGTGTTTTTTCAAACGCCACAGCAATACCTTTGCAACCGGTTTACTTGCGATCGCCCTGGAGAAAGCAGCAGAGGTCGGAATTGTACTTCCCGTCATCGACAACCGGCGGCACCGTGAGATCACCCTCGGCTCAGACGCCGCTATTGCATCCATTCTTTCAGATAAGACCCTGCGTGATTTTCAGGTTTCCGCCATTCGAGCCATCTTTCAATACACCCGGGGCATCATCCAATCCCCAACCGGCTCGGGCAAGACCGTCATATCCGCCGGCGCCGTCAAGATCGCAAACCTCCAGGGATTAAAAGTCCTGTTTTTGACCCATCAAAAAGAACTGCTGCATCAAACCTGGAGTTCGTACACCGGCTCGGGGATCGACACCGGCCGGCTCGGCGATGGAATCCGTGACATCCATCACCCGACCATCATCGCCACAGTTCAAACCATCTATGCCGGACTGGAAAAAAGGGACAAGAGAGGCAACATCATCAAAAAAGCCGATCCGGAGATCGTTGCCCTTTTGCAGAGCATTGACATGCTCATCATCGATGAAGCCCACCGCGGCGACGCCATGACGTTCCAGACCGTCTGTAACATGTGCGTGAACGGCTATTACCGCATCGGCCTGACCGCCACCCCGCTGATGAAAGGCTTGTTTGAAGACCTGGCGCTGATCAGTCAAACCGGCAACGTCATCTATCGCATCACCATCAAAGACCTTGTCGATCGCGGTTTGCTGGCTCAACCATATATAAAACTTCAACGCATCACGTTGCCAGAATTGCCGCGGCACCTTTCCTACGCGACGGCATACAAACAAGGCGTGGTGGAAAACACCTACCGAAACGGGATCATCGTCAACGAAGCCGTCGGCTTTGCCCAAGCCGGTTTGACCACCCTGATCCTGGTCAGCAAAATCAATCACGGCAAGACCTTGCTATCGATGCTCGAACGCTACCCGGGGTTGCGGATCCAATTCATCCACGGTTCAAAAGACACCGAAACCCGTGACGAAGCCCTCAAAGCCCTGGCCGATAAACGGCTCGACATCCTCATTTCATCCACGATCGCCGATGAGGGCGTAGATATTCCGGCGGTGTCGGCCGTCATCCTCGCCGGCGGCCTTAAATCCCCTATAAAGCTGTTTCAGAGGATTGGCCGTGGCATGCGCCCCAAAGCCGACGGCAACTGGGTGCTGATCGTCGATTTCATCGACCTGACCAACAAACATTTGGCCCGCCACTCGAAGGAGCGGTTCGTTCTGGTCAAAGACGAACCCGGCTTCATCATCGTACCGGATTTTGATTTTTTACTGAAAAAAGCCGCCTGACCGAAAGGACGTGAATATGACTTTCAGACAACTGAAACAGCATATCGATCGATATGGCTATGGCCTGACCGCTTTTTACGTTTGGTCCCCATCCCTGATTCAAAGACTGATCCGCGACAATGAATGCCACATCAAGCCGGAATATTTCCTCGCTCAACGGCTGCGCCTCAAAGTCTATCTGCACCGCCGCTGGCCCCCATACTCCACCCCGAAATGGTGCTCGCTTCGACACAAAGAATTGAGACAGATGGCCGCCAACAGACCCAGGCACGCCCATTAATTTAATCGAAAGACAGCGGGAAAGCCTAAAGACCGCTTTAGAGTCGGAAGGAGACAATAATGGATGACCACGAATACATCAACGACGATGACCTTTTAGATTCGTTTGAAGATGGCCCCGAGGAACCATACGAGGAAGAAGTCGACCCGGAATTTTACAAAGAATTTATAAGAAAGATGACCCAATTCGCAAGTGAGATCGGGCAAGCAGCCGTCGATTACCTCGATGACTGGGAACAACCCGATTTTACCGGCAGAGAAAGAAAACACATCCTTCAACAGATCGAGCAATATTGCTCACTTGGCCGCTTCGGAGTCGATGACATGTACGATTTGACGCTCGAAATCAACAAGCGCCTGGTTCTGGATATTCAAAAAGGCCTCCAGCAGATGCTCCAAATACATCTGCAGAATTTTCCCCATGCACTCTCCGATGCCCTTAAAGCAGAGGAAATCGCATACGCCGAAAAGGTGGCGGCCGCACAGGCAGAAAAGGAAAAGGCAGCGGAAACCGCCAGGCTCGAAGCTCGGAAAAAACTCATTGAGGTATAGGAGAACACTATGAATATCGTTGATCAAATCATCAAGACAATGGATAGCAATCCCGGCAAGAGCTACACCGTCGATGAGATGAAAGCCATCCTCAAACGGAATCGAACAGCGATTCAAAGAGCCCTTTCGAGACTGGTCGAGGTGGGTGTTGTTGACCGAAAATCGGACCCGAGTTTCCATTGTAGGTACCTTTATCGGCGAAAAGGAGGTACCACTTTTGCTACCACTTTTTCGCCGCCTACCACTTTTGCTACCACTTTTGCTACCACTTTTGCTACCACTTTTTCCGATTCTTATTTCGATCTATTATATAATATACTGTATTCGATTAAACATATACTTAAAAAGAAAGCTGAAATTAACCCCATTCCAGAGATCAGAAAAAAATTAATCGAGTTTGATCACATGCTCGATAAATTTTTGAATGACTCAGGACGTGAATTATCATCCACCATCCCCGACGAACTTTGGAATAAAATTCTCCGATTTGCTGAAACGGAAATATTCCCTATTCTCCGGAAACCCGTTTTAGAAAAATCCTCCGATGAGGTATCCCCGGATTCCCTCGACCCGAGCGTTAAATTCCCTGAATCCGACCCGAGCGTTAAATTCATATCCTCGACCCCGATTCCTGAAAAAACCTTATCCGAGGAAAAATCCAAGCCCCGAGATCTCCCCGTTGGGAATATTGAAAAATTTCTGAAAAAATCCGGAGAACTCGAGAAAACCCCAGCAATCCGACTTTCAAAGGAAATGAGAGCGAAAGAGGATTACATCACCGAAAACATATTCACCCCTCATGTCCGATATTTTAGGCTTACCCCGGAACAGCGGAGTTTTGAATTCGCAAAAGCCTGGACGAAAATCATTACCCGACTTTTTAAAGGGTACAGGATGAACCCGGGATATAAGAAAGCATTAACGAGCCCCGCCCTTTTCAGAAAATCCGGAAAGCTCTTTTCCGATCTGAACAAAGCCCGGATCGAAGCCGATTTGCTCAACGCCAGATATGAAGATTACATGGTGGGCATCGCCGAATACCAATTCGATTTGAACGCTCGCAGTAGCCTGGAGAACACCCCTCAAACAAAACAGTTTGCCGGTGAAACCCACGTTGCTGCCGTCAAGGATTACATCGAACAGAATTTGAAAGGCTCTGTCCTCATTACCCGGCAAGACATCCTGTATTCCGGCAACGCAAATTTCTTTCTTGCCGAAAATTACGCAACCCCAGCCCAAACCCCTGAACAATTCAACCTGGCGAAAACCTTTTATCAGGATTGCGTTTTCGTCGAATTGGAACGCAACGCCATGATCACCGGCCATCGTCTATGGGACTTGGTCACCCAAGCCATCGATTATGGTTTACTACCCAAGGCCTGGGCCAAAGGCTACGGCACCCATCACAACGTCGAGAAACTCAAACGTTACGAACCGACTGAAAGCTATTTTAAAACAGCCATCCTTTTTCGAAACGTCCAAGAATAGGAGCGATATGTTATGGCAACCGCCGCATTGGTACCAGCAGCAACAATCAAAGAGGAATATGACCGCGAATTCCAGAAACAGATCCTGGCCATGATGTATTCGGATAACGGCTTTTTGCGAATGATCGCAGATGTTATCAAGCCGGAGCATTTTGACGACAAGATCGATGCCGCCTATGCCGAGATCTTTCTCGAATTCGCCAGGAAATTCCCCAAAGACAAGATCTCAAAATTCGTGGTCTTCAATGAGATCAAGAAGCTCATTTTGTCAAAACGCATCGAGGATGAAGACCGCCATCAATACATCACTCGATTTGCACAGATCGCCACGACACCCGTAGCCCCGGAATATGTCAGAACCGAGCTGCGCCGGTTTGCCCTATCCAAAACCCTGGAGGTCGAATTGGTCGGCGCCGTCGATTTGATGAGAAAAGGCCGGTACCGGGAGATCGTGGATCGAATAAACAAAGCCTTTTCAAAAATCGACAGTTCAAAAGAGCGATCCGACATCCAAATCATCAAAACGATCGATGACCGCATTGTCAAACTCAAAGACCCGGAAGCCGCTTTGAGGAAAGATGGCATTTCAACCGGGTTGGAAAAAGTCGACAACCTGCTTTACCGACACGGCACCGGCCGCGGCGAGATGATGGTCATTTGTGGCTCCCCAGGCCGCGGCAAATCCATTTGGCTTGCCAACTTGACCATGGCCGCCATCCTCCGGGGGCACAACGCTTTGTATTACACACTTGAAATGGCCGCTGACATCGTCACCAGCCGCATCGACGCCATGACCACGGGCATTCCCTTTGTTGAATTGATCCGCTACGCCGATCTTGTCGCCGAACGGTGGGGGATCATTCAAACGAGTTTTAAATTGGGTGAGATTTTCCTCCACGACCTGCCGCCCCGGTACCTGACCCCGAATATGATCCGCCAGCATCTTTACTGGTACCAGGATCAAGGCATCAATATTTCGGTTTTGGTCGTGGATTATGCCGACATTATGGCCAGCGACAAGAAGATCGATGAACGCCGGCTCGAACACGGCGATGTGTATGAGCAGATCCGCAGCATCGGCAAAGAATTCGGCGTTGCGGTTTTAACCGCATCCCAGGCCAACAGGGACAGCCTTCGGAAAAAAGCCGTGGATATCGACAGCCTGGCTGAAGACTTTTCCAAAGCGATGACCGCCGATTACGTCATCGGCCTATCCCAAACCAAATCGGAAGAAACTTTTTCAGAAGAAGGCCGCGGCACTGGACTCATGCGGGCGTTTGTTGCCAAAAACCGCAACGGACCCAAAGGGGTTGAAGCCGAATTTTTGACCGATTTTACCAAGATGCGAGTGTCGATGAAGGACTTCGACAATTTCGACTTGGCCCATTTTGGCCGGATCATCAAATAAACCCCCTTAGAGCCCGAAATTCAAACCCGAGTCTATTTACCGCAAGATCAGGTCGATCATTCGAAATTCACGGCGAGAATTCGAAATTTGCCCATATCCAAACAAGGAGTCGATATGAGTTTCAACTTCCGAGAATATGTCGAGGAGCACTTCGATCCGAAACCCCAGCAGATGAACCCCGATCAGGTATCCATCAGTTGCATCAACCCGGACTGCGACGACAACTGGCGGCGCAACCGGAAAATGACCGTCAACCTGGCCGAGAAGGTGGCATTCTGTTTTAAATGCGGCACCCATTATGACGAAATCAGTTTTGTTGCCCAGGCTGAAGGGATCAGCAAATTTGCCGCTCTGAAAATCGCTCGGTCAACCGCTCCGATTCGAACTTATGGCACCCACCGGCTGGAGGAAGCCCTCGCCAAACTCAAACCCCCCGAACCTGAACCGCCGCATATCACTTCCGACAAACCCGAGCCATGCAAATTCCCACCCCTTCGCAGGATCAACCCAGGAACCCCGGAGTGGGACTATCTGGCAGAACGTCGGTTCGGCAAAGAAGTGATCGAACATTTCGGACTGTTTTATTGCCCACCCGGGCCGCCGAAAGGTACACTTTGCCCTGAATGCCATATCCGGGCCGCCGGCAAAAGGTGTTGCCCCTACGCCAGCCGCATCATCATCCCCATTTACAAAGAGGGTGTCGGAATCTCTTTCCAGGGCCGCTCGATCCGAGGAGCCATTCCGAAATACCTATTCCCGCCTGAATTCGGCAATGAGCTTTATAATTGGGATGATGCCCGGTTTTTCAAAACGATTATCATTGTGGAAGGCGTTACATCCGCCTGGCGGGTATGGCTACGCGGTTATCACAATGTCACAGCCACCTTCGGAAAATCCCTCAAGCCAAACCAGGAAAAGATGATCAAAGCCGAAAAGCGAGTCGAACGGGTGATTATGCTTTGGGACGGCGGCACGCTGCCAGAAGCCTACGAAGCCGGGATGAGACTTTCCACCAGCAAAGAGGTGCTGATCGCCAGGATCCCTGGAAAGCTCGACCCCGATGAATGCCCCGATACCCCCGATTACATTGAAGCCGCTACTCCAATCGACAAGCTCGATCGGCTCACTGTAGCAATCAGCAAATTGTCATAACCGCCTAATAGATAATATTTTCAATATTATCTATTAGGTCAATCGAGCACGATATTTTTACAGAAAATTGAGCTTTATTAGAAGCAAATTGAACTAATTATTTACACCCACAGTAACCAATGATATTGAAACCCGCACAAAAGGAGGTATATGAACTTGCCCGCAACCTTCGACTCAAATCACCCGGTTTTCTGCTTCACCTACCAGCAAAACATTCCAATGCTCGCAGCCACCTTAGACGAATCCTTCGTCTATGATTGCAAAGCCGCCATCACGGTGGCGAATCTGATCGCTTCAAATCAAACCATCAACGAAGCTCCGTTAGCCATTTTGAAATATTTCAATTTACCAATGTTTTGAAGTAATTAATTACACCCGGACATTAAAGGAGAAAGAAATGAACAAAGCCGTCATCGCCATTTCCACCGCACTGAAAATCGACCTGGAAGGTATCGTCAAACAACTCGTTGAAAAGGAAAGGTTCCTGGCTTGTTGCGAAGCATTCGTCGAACAGACCGATTTCCCCATTGAAGCCCTGCAATTTTTCACCCACTTGCGGAGAAATGGATTCCCCGGCGTTGCCAAAGCAATCTGTCAATTTCTCTTTGTGAACAATCCCGGCGCCCTGTGCCGCAGCCAATACCGTTCGGATCGCAATCGATCGACCCCATCCGCTTGGCAATCCCTTTATCATCGGCCCGAACGGTGACAGGGAGATTGTCATCGAAAAGTATCGATTATTGCTGGACGGTTTATTCGAGGATTGGGCTTGGTTTCAACCCTCACCGGCAGCCCAGGAAATAGAACGCATCGTAAAGGCTGTCAAAGAAGGAAAAGATGTTCAATTGGTCTGCAACTGCAAACCCAAACCCTGCCACGGAGACATCATCAAAGAAGCCATAGAAAGGAACCTGCTATGAAAATCCAATCCAAAAAATTGAACGAAAAAGTCCTGGCCATCATCGCTGATTTTTATCTCATTACCGAAAACAACGCATCAGATTTCATCCGCGACACGACCCGGACGACGAACCTCAAACTGACGCTGACGGAATTGACGAATAAAATTCTCGAGGATCCGGAAAACCTCCAATGGGTGCTCGATGAAGGTTTTTTCGACGCCACTGGGGACGCCGACCCGGCGACAGAACCCGATGTCGTATTGGCCCAATTCCAATCCTGGCAATGGCGGTTGCAAAAACAAATCGAACGAGAAAACGCAGCCATCGACCGGCTGAACAAAATCGCCGAAGTCGCCAGTGATTTCATCGACGAAGCGTATAAATAGAAAGGAATCAAAATGCCTGAATATTCAGCGGAATCAATCAGAATCCTCGAAGGCCTCGAACCTGTTCGGTCACGGCCTGGCATGTTTATCGGATCGACCGGGCCCACCGGGTTGCACCATCTGGTTTGGGAGGCCGTCGATAACTCCATTGATGAAGCCATGGCCGGTTATTGCGACGAAGTCACCATCATTCATCACCTTGACGGCAGCATATCGGTTGAAGATAACGGCCGCGGCATTCCCGTTGCCATCCATCCGACAGAGGGTGTCCCCGCCGTTCAGGTCGTTATGACCAAGCTCCACGCCGGCGGTAAATTCGATGAGAAAGCCTATGGTGCCTCTGGCGGACTCCATGGCGTCGGTATCTCTTGCGTCAACGCTTTGTCGGAAAAACTGTTCGTCACCGTTTGGCGGGACAAAGCCGAATACCAGCAAACGTATGAACGCGGCACCCCCGTTACGGGTTTACTCAAAGTACCCACATTGAGAACCCGCACCGGAACCCGCGTTCAATTCTGGCCTGATCCTACCATATTTGAAACCACGGTTTTCGACGAAAAGATCATCGCCACCCGGCTGAAGGAACTTTCTTATCTCAACCCCGGGCTGAAGATCATTTTCGTCAGCTCCAAAGGGAAAGAGGTCAAATTCATCAGCAAAGCCGGTCTGGTGGATTACGTCGATGCCATCAGCTCCGACAAAGAGATCCAGCCGGCCGCGATCCAGTTATCCGGAAACGAAGGTGGCATTTATTGCTTCATTGCCCTTCGATGGACGAAAAACCCGCACGAAGAAATCCGGAGCTTTTGTAACAACATCAACACCATTGAAGGCGGCACCCATTTGACCGGCTTCAAAACCGGATTGACCCGGGCCGCCGTTAAATTCCTGGCCAACTACATTCCGAAGAACCTCGAGCAACCCACCGCCGACGATATTCGAGAAGGGCTTGCTGCAGTCGTCAGCGTCCGGGTGCCGCAACCCCAGTTCGAAGGGCAGACCAAGGCCAAGCTTGGCACATCGATCGCCCAAACGGTGACAGGTACAATCGTTTACCAAGGGCTCAACGATTGGTTTGAGAATGCCAAAAAAGACCAGCTCAAACTGATCGCCGACCGGATCATCAACGCAACCAAGGCCCGTCTGGCTGCCCAGCGGGCCAGAGACAACGCCCGGAAGGTAGCCAACCTGGGCGCAGACACCTTGCCTGGCAAACTCACCGACTGCCAAAGCTCAAACCCCGCCGAACGCGAACTGTTTCTGGTAGAAGGCGACTCCGCGGGAGGTTCTGCCAAACAGGCCCGAGATCGTCGAAATCAAGCGATCTTGCCGCTAAGAGGCAAGATTCTCAACTGCGAGAAAGCCAACCTTAAAACCATTCTCAAAAACACAGAGGTGCAAACCATCATTGCGGCTTTAGGGTTAGGAATCGGGACCGGTTCGGTCGATCTTAGACGCCTCAGATACCATAAGGTGATCATCATGACCGATGCCGATGTGGACGGTTGTTTGGCCGGTGACACAAAAATTAAACTGCTTGATGGTACCTACCGGACAATGGAGAAGCTTGCGACCCTTTACCCCAAAGAATCAACGCGGTTTTGGGTGTGGGCTGATGATGGCAATGGTCGTCACATCCCAGCCGTTGCACATTCAGCGAGGATCACCCGTTATGTCTCTGAGATCTATGAGATTATGCTTGACGATGGGAGTACGATACGAGCCACTGAAAATCATCCCTTCATGTTACGCACAGGTGAATTTATCCGCACCGACAAACTCACTCCCGGCATGTCGCTTATGCGTATGACTTGGCGGCTGAATGGAGAGAACACTTATAACCCCAACAGGGAAGAACTTTATATTCCGGCTGACAAAAACCAATACCCCACCCATCGATATGTTGCTTCATGTTTTTATAATATCGATGGATTGGATGTCCATCACAAGGATGGAAACCCTCAAAACAACACTCCCGAGAATCTTGAGCCAATGGCCCCGAATAAGCATCGATCGTTACATGCGGAAAAATCTTCATTGGTAACCGATTACAACGGATCAGAACTTCAACGCGAGCGAATTCGTCAGCTCCACCGAGAAGGAGTATATGATAAAGTTTATGAGGTTTTTCAAAAATATAATGAATCTGGTTGTCACGGAGCCATTGCCACGGAGCGGAACATCCGGATGTGGAAAGATCCCGATTATCAAAACCACATGAAAAAGAAACACCAAGAGTGGTTAAAGAATGGTGGAGGTGAATCCATTTCAAAAAATGTCAAAAAACAATGGGAGGACAAAACAATCGCTTTTCGTATGCAAGCCACTCGGATTGTGAATGTAATTAACCGAGCACTTAGAGTACATGGTATTTTGAACCGCTTTACCTATGAATCAGAACGACCCAAAACAGGAGTTCCTAAATATGAAAATATGATGAAAAAAATGGGCTTCCGGAATGTAATCGAAGCGGCGCTTTTTTCGAGAGATTACAATCACAAAGTCAAGGCAATCCGATTAGTGAAACTACCCGAACCGATACCTGTTTATGACCTTACCGTCGAAAAATATCACAATTTTCTTGTATGTGCTGGCAAAGGATCAGGTGTTTTTGTTCACAATAGTCATATCCGGACTTTGCTGCTGACCTTGTTTTTCCGCCACATGCCCGAACTGATCCTCGGCGGCTATTTGTATATCGCCCAGCCGCCCCTTTATCGGGTCAAGGCCGGTAAGACGACCGCCTGGGCCTTCAACGACAAACAGCTCAAGGAGATCTTGGACAAATTCAAAAACAGCAGGCTGAATACCGTCGTTTCCCGGTTCAAAGGGTTGGGCGAGATGCCGCCGGAGGTACTCTGGAAAACAACAATGAACCCCGAAAACCGGATTTTGATTCAGGTGGATGTCAGCGATTCGGATTGCGATGATTTTTTCCAGATTTTGATGGGTGACCAAGTCGAACCCCGGGCCGAATTCATAACCAAAAATTCGCTCGAAGCTCAAATCGATATTTAGGAGGCGATATGATTTTGAATAAATTGGTCTTGTATTGCAGCCGGCTTGAACAAGCCATGCTTTGGGAAGTTTGCAAAAAAAGGAGGTGCGCCACATCAAACTGCCTTTTCAAGAAGATCGTCACCCATTATGGATCGGAATTGTGGTCAATCGCTCCGATGCGTATTTCCACCATCGCCGATGTCAAAGACAACCTGGAAAAATTGACCAAACCGATTCCGATCATGAGATGCCCGGTTTCGGCAGAGACATCATTTGTTGAATCCGCAGCCCCGGTATTCGAAGTGGATCACAATGATGAAGGTAAAACAGAACTGCCGAAGCCAAGAACAACCCCGCTAGTTCAGAGAAAACCCATCGCCACATCGATGTCAGACATCCTTCGTCAAAACATCATCGAACAAGTTAAAAACTTGCAATGAGATCATAGTAATTAATAACTTGACATATAATTGATTACATTGTATCGGGATTGAAACCCCCAATTAGGAGGAAAGACATGGTCCTCAAGAAAAAAGATGTGGGTCCGCCGGCGGCAAAGAATCGGGTTGGCAAAATGATCAAAGCTTACCGCGACAGCAACCAGCTTACTCAAGCCGAATTAGCCAAAGAACTGGGATATAAGTACGGGAATTTTGTCGGGATGCTTGAGTCAGGCAACTCCGTTTTCCCCTTGGCTAAAGGAAAATGGTTGGAATATGCCAAAGCCATCGAAGCCGATCCGACAGAGTTCTTGCTTACCGCTCTTTGTGATGTCCATCCTGAAATGGAACCGTATTTGTTGCCGCTATTAGAAAAGGTCAAGAAAAAGAAATAGAATATCGATGGACTTGTTCTATTTTTAGTCCATCGATTTTTTGTGTCTTGAAATATAAGTAATTAATTTGGTTCATGCTAATTGATTATTTTCACGACAAGGAACAGTGCTTTATGATCGAATCTATATCTTTTAATCCCCCGCAAGTCTGTGATGAAGATTGGTTTTATTATACGCTCTCGAACGACAATTCAATTCGTAACCTTATGCTGAACGGGCCGGATCAGATTAGTTACGCCATTCGATCGAAAGATAAGATCGAAATCTTTATCGCTTACAATACCGCCACATATATCACCTGCATCAATAAATTAGCCTTTGACCACCTGAAAAAAGCACTTTTCCAAAAAGCAACTTTTGAGGAGGTTTGCTATATGCTCAACCTCCGAAGATAGAAAGGATATTTAGATGGGCATGATGGAACGCATTATAGAAATTAGATTGGAATGTACTATGGGTACTTCCAATAAATTTTGGTTCGGTCAAGTTCATCGGGAAAAAGCACCCGGCTCACCACCGAAATATAAATTTGTCGCCAGCTTTGGTCCTATTGGCCATCCTGGGCAATCAAACGAAAAACCTCAACCGACTTGTCACGGCGCTTTTAAAATGCTCATGGCAAAAATAAAGGAGAAACTGAAAAAGGGGTATAGATTAGCAGATGGATCCAATGCAACCGTTTATGAAGAAAAACATTTTGAATACGATCTTAAATTGATGATAGCCAAGTTTGCTTGGGATTATTCTCACTTGTTCGCAGGAGGAACTCCAAAAATAAAGAACATCGAAACCTGGGCAGACAAGGCCGAAAAACCTAAAGAAGTAAAACGGGAAGAAGCAAAAGCCGCCTGGTTAAAGACAGAAGAAAAATCAGGTGAAAGTTTTGATTGGGATGAACCCGTTTTTGGTAAATCGAGTAAACCCAAACCAAAGATCGATAGAAAACCACTGGTTTTGATTTAGTTGCGCCCTTTTATCACAGTAATGGATTACTTTATTTTTACAGAAAATTGAGATTTATACGCTGGAAAACCCACCTCAAAACCACCGCATAAAGGAGAAACTGAAAATGGATCAACCGATCACCTGTAAAGTATGTGGATTCACCAGCCACAATTTGAAACCCCATTTTCTTGGGGGCCGCGAACCGTCTTGCAGCGTAACTTTGCAAGAGTATCAAGACCGGTATCCGACCGCCCGGGTGACCAGCGAATTGTTTGATCGCAAACTTGCCGAGATGATTCAAACCAAACGCCACGCCGAGGCCGCAGAAGTCGATATCATGAATCTGACGGCATGCGAATTCAACATCAAGGAAAACTTCGGCATCGACATGGGTTCGATGGAAACCGTCACCGGCTTTGTGGAACGTCACACGCTGGTTCCCGAAATCGATCCGGAGTATCAATTCCCCCCGGAGGCAACCAAGATCATCTTGCTGGGCCTCCGGCTCAACAAACCGACCATGGTTCACGGCCCCACCGGCTCGGGCAAGACCACGCTGATCGAGCAGATCGCGGCCCGCATCAATTACCCGGTGATGCGAATCAATCACCATGTCGATATGTATAGCTACGACATCGTCGGCCAGATGAAAGTCAAGGATGGCAACACAGAGTACGAACCAGGGCCCCTGCCCTTTTCCATGGTCCGCCCCATTTTGATGATCATGGATGAATGGGATGCGATCAACCCCGAAATCGGCATGATGTATCAACCGGTTCTGGAACGCCGGCACGACGGCCGCCTCGGAAATCTCGTCCTCACCGCAGCCGGTGGAATCAAAGTCACCAGTCATGCCCAGTACAGGATCATCGCCACGAGTAACACCTGCGGGTTGGGTGATGACAAGGGCCATTACCAAGGCACCCAAATTCAAAACCTGGCCTTTGTTTCCCGGTTCCAGCTCCGCGTCAAACTGGATTATCTCGAACAGAAGCATGAGATGAAAATCCTCAAGAAAAAGTTCCCCACGATTTCGGATGACGAAGCCAAAATGCTCACCGAAACCGCCAAGAAAATTCGGGAACAGTATGAAGCCGGTCGCCTGGATGTTCCTTATTCCCTCCGCGACTTGATCAACTGGGCAGAGCTTTACGTTCTGATGGGTGATGCCAAGAAAGCGATGACCTATTCCTGCACATCCATCCTGCCATTCCAAGATTCGAAAACGGTTCAGGAATTAATTCAACGGATTTGGGGATGATCCCGCCGGTAAGGGGCGGGCTCCCCGCCCCTTCACTTTAAAAGGAGAAAGCAATGATAGCCCGATCTGTTATTGAAAACATCGCAACGGCCTTGACCGAAAATTATCGGATCAAAGTTATATTCCGGGGCTCGGATTGTTTCGCTACCAAAAAATTGATCGTCCTGCCATCCCTACCGGATACCTTGCCGGGGAAACTCGTTGAAATGATTCGTGGTTATCTCGACCACGAAGTTGCCCATATCCTCTTTTCGGACTTCAGTTTGATCGAGGACGCAGCCAAAAAAGGCGCCAAGGAAAAACGGCCGGTGAAATTCATCCTCAACGCCGTTGAAGATGTTCGGATCGAACGCAAGATGGCCACAGTGTACCGTGGCTGCGGGGTAAATTTTGACAAAGCCCGCGATCTGACGACAAAGAAACTCAAGGACCGGTGGGAAGCCGCCGCTAAAGCCGGTGACATCGATGACGGTGGTGATCCCATTTTCCGGACCATGATCTTTTTTATCCTGATTTGCCAAACCGGTTGGGATAACCCATTTATTTTGGAATATGCCAGCGATGTGATGCCCCTGTTGGAGCATTTGGCCCCCGAGATCGAAGCAACAGAATCGCTCACCGATACCAAAGATGCATACGATCTGGCCCTGAAGATTTTGGAAAAAATCGAAACCTTTGCTCACGAACCGGAATTGGGTTTGGTTTCCCGCCCAAAAGGCGGAGGCGGTGATGAAATCGATCCCGGCGTGGTTGTTCGAGGAAGCAAAATAATTGAAGAAGGCGACCCGGACGCAACTGGCATCCCCGATGAAGCATATACGGAAGGGGACAAAATAGCCCCCGAACCGGAAGAAATTTATGATCCAACCTCCATAACAGTCGTCAAACCGGAACCGGAATCCGAGGAAGATTCCGATGAAGATGAACCCGAGGATGAGGATGAATCCGAACCCGAACCCGAAGACAAAGAACCGGAACCTCTTTCCCCATTTGGATCCGATGAAGATGAACCCGAGGAGCCTGATACCGATGAAGGGGATGAAGATGAATCCGACGCCGATGAAGATGAATCCGAGGAGGAGGAAGATGAAGAAACCAAAGCTGCCAAGGTACTCAAGCGGCGCTTAGAAAAAGCCCTGGCCGCCGATGGTGAGCGCGAAATTCCCTCTATTGGCCATGATATTTCAGATGCAGCCAAGACGGTGTCCGGATATCGCCCCTATTCGACAGAGAAAGACACGTTTGAACCCCATCCCTGTAAAGACGCTGATCTCGATTATTACAACGGTTTGACCGAAAAATTATCAGGGATCGTAACGACATTGCGAGGCCGCCTTTCCCGTATTTTGCTTTCGCAAAAACGAAGCCGATGGGACGGAAATAAGCGCAAAGGCATCATCAATCCCGCACAACTTCATCAGATCGTAACCAAGACATCGGATTCGGTTTACCGGGTCAGGAAAGACGGCGTCAAACTCAATACCGCCGTTTCGATCCTGATCGATTTATCAGGTTCGATGGGTGGCAAGATGGAAATCACCCGTCAGACGACCGCTTTGATGGCCGAGACACTGACCAAAATCGGCATCCCTTTTGAAATCCTTGGTTTCAGCGGGGATCATAGTTCGCATACCCCCTCAGAAGGTGATCGCAAGATCTTTAACCGCTGGGGCACCCTCGACATATTCTATTTCAAGAAATTCGATGAATATTTCGGCCAGGATCAAAAAAAGAGAATTGGCGGAATGGTCGCTCACCGGGAAAATTATGATGGTGAATCGGTCCTGTTTGCAGCAACCCGGCTTAAGGCTCGCCCCGAAAGGAAAAAGATCCTTTTCGTTTTGTCGGACGGTATGCCCTGCGCCAGCCGGTGTAAATCGGGAACCCTCAACACCCATCTAAGATCAGTCGTAAGAGATCTTGAACGTGATCCTTCGATGGCATTGGTCGCCTTTGGTATGAGGACAGATGCACCGAAGCATTTTTACAAAAACTATTTGCTGGTGAACGATCTGCAACAGTTCCCGGAAGTCCTGATGGCCAATCTTTATAAGACCCTGACGTAGATGTCATCTTTTTACAGAAAATTGAGATTTATATGAGTGCAAAGATCCTCCAAAATTCCCACAAAAAAGGAGAAAGACCATGACGACAGCAACAGCCCCTTGTTTCGGAAAACTTTTTGACGCCAACGACGCCGATTGCAAAAAGTGTCAGCTCAACAAAGAATGCCAAGCCGCTCAAGAAGTCGGAGCCACCCCGGTACTTGAAACCGCCCCGGTGACCGCGGAAGTGGTGACCGAGGAACCGCCGATTGATTTGCCTGCTCCGGTACTCGAAGCCGCCGAAGTTGCGGCAGAGAAAGCCCTGGAGGAAGAAGCGGCGGCCAAGGCAGCAGAAGAAACACTGACTGCCGAACCGGAACTGGCAGCAGCGCCGGTCCCAGCCCCCGCGAAAAAACGCGGCCGCCCCAGGACCAAGAAAGAAGCCGCCCCCACGAAAGCGGAAACCCCGGCCGAAGCCGGCACCGTGAAAGTATCCGCTCCCCGGCAACATACGGCGCTGAAGACGGCTTTGTTCAAGAAAGATGCCGACGGCAAACTCAAATTGGCATCTGCTATCGATCCCAAGGACGCCGATCTGGTCGTCAGCGCCGGTGACATCGTCAAGATTGTCAACCCCCGCAGCAAGTTCAACGGCACACTGTTTGTCGTTTCCTGCTACTCGGAGAAATACGAGTGTTTCCGTGGCGTGCATCAGGAGACAAAAACCAACGCCGATTTCATGCCGCACCAGATCGAAGTTATCGATCGGGCCGCCGCCCCGGCGACCAGCTAATCAACAACCTTTAAACGATGCAGGGCTTAGCGGCCCTGCATCGCTTTCTTGCGTTTAAACCGAACATTTTTTCGTCCAAAACCCAAGGAGCAGTCATGTTTACCCATTTGCATTGTCATAGTTCCCACAGCCTGCTCGATGGCCTGGGCAACCCACCGACCTGGGTTGAAACGGCCGTGAAAAAAGGTTTCAAAGCCTTGGCCCTTACCGATCACGGATCATGTGGCGCCGCATTGGAATTTTACAAAGCAGCGAAAGCCGCTGGAATCATCCCTATCATTGGCTGTGAATTTTATGTAGCCGATGACCCGTTTTATCGGCCGCCCAAAGGCGAACGAATGGAACGATACCATTTGATTGTGTTGGCCAAAAATTGGAACGGGCTGCAGTCCATTTTTAAGCAGCTCACCATCGCAAACGAACAGATGTATTACCGGCCCCTGTTATCCATCGAGCAGATTTTCAAATTCGAAGACTGTATTCTTACCTCTGCTTGTGCGGCCGGTCTTTTGAAACATCCCAATTATGTTCACATTGTCACAAAGATGAAAGCTACCTATGGCGGAGATTTTTATTTGGAAATCCAACCCCATTGGATCGATGTTCAGTTTGAGATAAATAATCGGGCTTTTTCACTTTCCAAACTTTTCGACATCAAACCCGTCGTGGCAAACGACGCCCACTATCCCCGGGAGGAAGATACCCTGACCCATGACGTTCTGCTCGCCATTCAGACGAATGCGAACATCAACGATGAAGGACGCTTCAGCTTCCTCAACGGTGACATGGCAGGCCTGTATCTGAAAACTCAATCCGAAATGATTCATTCCTTCAAACCTTGGATCGAAGGCGGCTATTTTGATTTGGAATTTTTACATGCCGCATTTGTATCGACTCAGGAGATCGTTGATAAATGCAGTGGCATCGACATCCCCAAATTGGATTTTGCCCTGCCCCCGTTGGTCACCCATAAGGTGGAGAATGAAGCCAGCTTCCTTGTGAAACTCTGCAAAGAAGGGTGGAAAACCAAAATAGCCGGGCGAGGGTTGGATGAGACAACCTATCTCAAACGCCTGAAGCACGAATTGGGAGTCGTTTCAAAAATCGGTGCCATTCGATATTTTTTACTTGGTTGGAATGTAATTAATTACGCCAAGAAAAGCAAAATCCTTTGCGGGTTTGGCCGTGGATCCGCCGGAGGTTCTCTGATTGCTTATTTATTGGGGATCACCGCCCTGGATCCAATCAAGCACGAACTGTATTTCGAACGGTTCCTTCGTGAAGATCGCATCGACATGCCTGATATCGATTTCGACTTCGCTGGTGACGACCGCGACAAGGTTATAAAGTACGTCAAGGAAACCTACGGCGAACAGAACGTCTGCCAGATCAGCACATCGACCGTCATGCACGGTAAATCGGCTTTTCGAGATGTCGCCCGAGTATTTTCAATTCCCATTCTTCAAGTCAACGAAATCTCAAAAAAGATCGACAAGGATCTGAACCTGGAGGAAAATTTCGCCTCCGGTGAACTTGCCGCCTTTGCCGAATCCCATCCTCTGATCGTTAAACACGCGATCCGGTTGGATGGTCAGCTCCGGTCCAAAGGGATTCATGCCGGCGGCATCATCCTTTCGGAAGATGGTTTTACCCATCGAGGCGTATTGGAAAAACGCAAAGCTGCATCAGCCATCAACTGGCACATGGGTGAAGTGGAACACTTCGGATTGCTGAAGTTTGATTTCCTGGGCCTCAGCAACCTTTCGGTTTTGGGTGACACAGCCGCCCTGGTGAGAGAACGGACAGGCGTTGTGATCGATTTTTTCACCATCGAACCAACAGATGCCGAGGTGTTGAAACAATTCTCCGATGGCCACACGGCGGGCTTTTTCCAGTTTGAGTCACCCGGAATCACCGGGGTATGCCAAAAACTCACTCCGATACAGTCCTTTGAAACCCTGGTTCATATCAACGCATTGTATCGTCCTGGCCCCTTAGATTCGGGGATGGTCGATAGTTACGTCAATCGTTATCACAAGAAAGAGGAAGTCAGTTATCTGCACGAAGCCGAAACGAAAATCACGGAACAAACCCTTGGTTTGCCCATTTTCCAAGAACAGATCATGCGCCAGTTTGTTGACTTGGCCGGATTTACCTGGCCGGAAGCCGACAACATGCGGAAGATCATCAGTAAATCGAAAGGAGCTGCCCTACTCGAAGAAAAACGGAAAACCTTCATCGATGGCTGTGCAAAAACCGTCGGGATGACAGAAACCGTCGCCAACACCATTTACGATAACATCGTCAAATTTGGCCGGTATGGTTTTAACAAGGCTCATGCCGCTTGTTATTCGTACATCAGCTATCTGACCGCCTGGGCAAAGTACTATTACCCGGTGGAATTTATGACCGCTTTGTTGCGCTCGGTTGTATCAGAAGCCGAAACGACTGAGAAATACATCAAAGAAGCCGAAAGGCTGGGGATCAAGATCGAAGGCCCGAACATCAATTTGTCCGACATAAATTGGTCAGCCGTCGGCGACAGGATCGTTGCCGGATTCGCCTCGGTAAAAGGCGTTGGATCGATAGCCGGTGAAAAAATCGTTGTCAGCAGGGGCCGGGAATCCTTTGTCAGTTTTGAAGATTTCATCAAACGCACAGAAAGGAGGGCCGTAAACAAAAGGGTTGTCGAATCCATTGCCTACGCTGGCGGGTTTGAATCCCTGGCCCCGAACACGAAATGGATCATCGACAATTACCCAGTATTTGTCACACACGAAGGTAGCCCACCGGAACATGTTTTGGTTTCTTCAGTCGATTATGATGAAACTGAAAAGTACAGCCAGAAGGCGGAGTATGCCCCGGGTGTTTTCTCAAGTTCAACCATTGAGATCATCGCCGACATGACCATCGATGACGATATCCTCACGATGCTTTCGGGTGAACACCTTACATGCAAGGCGTGTCCATTATCCACGAAGGATAATGCCCCCGTCCCATGGAAATGGTCAACCCATAACAAGGTGATGATGCTGGGCCAATTCCCCAATGCAGGGGAGGAAGCCAAGGGTGAACCATTTTTTGGGAAAGCGTACACGAAGATGTGGCAGATCTTGAAAGAGGAAGCCGACATCACTCCTGGGAAGGTATTTCAAGGCCATGTTTTCAGTTGTCGTCCAACATCCGGCAGACTCCAGAAAGAGATCCTCGATGGGTGTATTTGTCCCAGCCTTTGGCTATCAAAATTGGTCACCGCATGTTCGCCGAATGTGATCCTGGCCATGGGCAACGCAGCGGCGGCGGCGTTTACCGGGCAGTCCTCGGGGATCATGAAACTGAACGCCACGGCGATCTGGCACGGCAAATATCGAGCAATGGTCGTTTTCTCCATAACCCCTGGAATGATGATTTACGATGAATCCGGAGAAAAGGAGGAAATGTTTAAGGAGGCGATTCGTAAGTTGAAGCAATATCTATAAATTCCGTATATCAAGCAAAAAGGAGAAAAAACATTATGGCCACGCTACGAGAACTCAGAACCCAAGCCAAGGAAATGGGGATTGCTTACACGAAAGAAACAACACCTGATCAGTTGCAAGAAATGATCGTCGAAAAAATGTGCACGGCGTCTGGAGGTGAGGGATCGGAATCCGAACCGGCTTTAGCTCCCCCGGCAGCCAGGGCTCCGATTACGGTCGTAGAACCCCCGGTCGCTGTGGAAGTCCCGGCGCATGAACATATTTCGGATCATGTCGGGACCGCCCCGCCTCATGTTATGCCGGGAATCAGCATGGATGAAAACAATTTCGCCAAAGAGGTTGCTATCAACGAAGGCGACCTCAACACGGAGTTTAAAAACCAAGCCAGTAAATTCGTCGTTTTTGCAACAGAGGAAGCCAAAGCCAAGGCAAAGGTAATGACAGCCAAACTGCGTTTGGAGGTCGTCAGCGCGGAAATGACGAAGAAAATCCGGGAAAAATTGATCAGTGAAGGGATAAAACCCACTGAAAAGATGATCGAATCGGAAGTGATCACCAGTCCGGAATATTCCGCCGCCCAGCAAGCCTTGATCCAGGCCAACTGTGATGCCGACATCGCCCGGGGCGCAAAGGAAGCCTTCATCCAGCGCAAAGACATGTTGATTCAACTGGGATCAGCCAAGCGGCAAGAGATGGATCAGATCGGTATGAGTCTGAAAGACCGAGTCAAGGAGGTGATATCCAAAGCATCGTAAAATAAATTTCACAAAAGCCTTTTTTTTACGCTCGCTTCATTGTAATTACTTACTTTCGTTTATCTTCCATCACACCATACAAAGGAGAAGTTACTATGTCCCTTAATCTTGACAAAATCCGCGTCCAGAGAGAGAAAGCCCTTGAAGAAATGGCCCGTCGCAACACGAATTACTATACCTGGAAAGAGAACCGCAACGTGTTGCGCTTTCTCCCGCCCTGGGAAGGTGCCGATGATTTCACCCGAATCTTTGGCAAGCACTGGAACCTCGGCCCTGAAGGCAAAACCATGGTGTATTGCCCCAAGATCTGCTTCGACAAGCCCTGCCCCATCTGCGACAACATCGATGCCATGTGGAAAAGAAAACCGGACGATGCCACGAAGGAATGGCTGAAAAAAGTCAGCTCGGCACCCCGGTTCTTCGCCAATGTCATCGACATGAACGACATCAGCGCCGGCGTGCAAGTTGCTGAAATGCCCAAATCTGTTTTGTTAGAGCTGTATTCAATCATGGTCGATAAGGATGCCGGTATCGGCGACATCACGAACCTTGAAACCGGCCGTGAAATTATCATCGACAAGATCGGAAAAGGTCTTTCTACCAGATACACCGTCCGGGCCAAATTGACCCCCACCCCGGTGCCACTCCCCATCACCGTTGCCGAGCTTCCGAATTTGGATCTGCTGGTTCGGAATGAAACCTATGAGAACCTGAAGCTGGTATGGGAAGGAAAAGAACCCCTTCCGGCCCTGGAGAGCAAGGCGCTGCCGGCCCCGGAGGATGATAGCTTGACCATCGCAACCAAGGTGGTGGATGGAACCCACGTTCCTTTGACTGCCATTTCCACACCGGCACCCGCCGCCCCGGTTGCTCCACCCGCGGCACCCGCCGCCAGAGTTCCAGTTGCACCCCCTGCACCCCCGGCGGCACCCGCACAACCGGCATGTTTCGGTGCCTTTAATGAAAACAATCCCGTTTGCCTCGATTGCGCCGAACAGGATGATTGCGAGATGAAAAAGGTCGAACTCAGACGTTTATCTCGCAGCAAAGCGACTCCGGCCCCGGCTGCAGCCGCACCGCCTGTCACTCCGGCGGCAGTAACTCCGCCCGTTGCACCGCCCGCAGCCCCGGCATCCACAGCCCCGGGTATTTCCGCCGACGATCTGATGAAGGAAATGGAAGCCGCGATTAATCGCTAACCCTCAGTCCAAGAAAAAGGGGGTGGTAACCCCACCCCCTGAAAGGAGGGGTGTCAAATGATACTTTTGATTGACGGAACGAATTTGGCTTTCGTTCACAACAGTCTCGGCGGTTTATCGCGGAAAGACGGTTTTCCCACGCAAGCCATTACGGGGTTTTTAAAATCACTCCGGGTGTACGTTCAGACATTTCAAACAGAGAAAGTCTTCATCGCCTGGGACGGTGGAAAATCCAAAAAACGGATGGCCCTTCACCCAACATACAAAGAAAACCGGGCTCTTGAAAAAAAGACCCCTGAGCAAAAAATGAATTACGACGAATTGATTGCACAGTTACCGATCATCAAACAAGCCACCTTGGACCTGGGATTATACACAATGGAAGGCCCGGGGATCGAAGGCGATGATTTGATCGCACTCATGGCCAAGAAGTGCAACCAGTTAGGCCAGCATGCAATCATCATTTCGTCGGATTCAGACTTCCACCAGTTGGTGACCCCCTACATCAGTGTGTATTCGACCCGAAACCAAAAGGGCCATCGGCATGTGACGCATGAGAACTTTTCAGAAGTCCACGATGGCCTGACACCGGAAAATTATCTTCAATTCAAAGCCCTGCAAGGGGATTCGAGCGATGATATTCCCGGCGTCAAAGGGGTTGGTGAAAAGACAGCCAAGAAGCTCTTGGTCGAATTCGGAAGCGTTGAGAATTGGCGCTCGGCGGTAGCTACCGGAACAACCACCCCGAGCAAGATGCTTCAACGGATCATCGACGGTTGGGATCAATACGAACTCAGCAAATCGATGATCGATCTACATAATCCCCTGGCCGATTTCGCCACCGCGAAAATCTACCGCCAGGAACCCAACTGGGCAAATGTCAGAGAAATAGCCCTTCAAAATGAGATCCATGGAATTTATGTCGATTTTGGTTCTTGGGTCAGACCCTTTAAAGAATTGAGGTGAAATTTTATGGGAAGAACACCTGTTAAACCAGTCATCAGCCTGGACGAACTTGTCTCGGATGTAAAAGCCGTTTTGAAAAATGAGCTGACCGTCTTGAAGGATGTCGAAAGATGGATTCCGACCGGCATCCCACAGCTCGACCTTGCTTTGGGCGGCGGCCTTCCGCTGGGCAGAATGATCTGTTTCATCGGAGCCAAGTCAGTTGGGAAATCAACCTTGGGCGTTCACTGCCTTGCCCAAATCCAAAAACATGACGGCATCGGTTTGGGCCTGGATGTGGAACGATCCAACCTCAAAACCAGATGTGAAGCCCAAGGCCTGGACATGACCCGCTATTTGGCTTGCCAACCCGAATCCCTCGACACTTATGAAGAGGTCGATATCGATAATGGGAAGAAAGTCAAAGTCAAAGGCGCTTTCGACATCATGGAAGATGTCATCCGGGTCGTTCGTAAAAAGGACAAAGACGCGCTGATCGGCGTCGTCCTCGATTCCGTTGCCGGTTCGTCGGTCGCCTCGGAAATTGAAGCCGACATCGGCAAGGCGGGAATGGGCGCTCACTCCCGAATCTTGTCCCAGGCATTTCGGAAAATCATGCCGGTTGTCCATGACATGAATTGCATTCTGATTTTGGTCAATCAACTCAAGCAAAAAATTGGAGTGATGTTTGGCAGCCCTGACACCTACATTGGCAAGAACCCGATCGATTTTCACAGCGCCATCACATTGGAGATGAATCGCGGAAAAACATTTCCCGAAGCCGCCAAAGACGAAGACGCTGAAGGCATCATCACAAAAGTATATGTCTCGAAAAACAAGGTCGGCCGCCCGTTCGCCCGGGTGGAGTACATCACCTTTTTCGATCGAGGCATCGACACACTTTGGGAGTCGATCAGCTTTCTCAGAACCTACAGCACACGGCTGGGGACAAGCTCCGGCTACTATGAATGGGATGGAAAAAAGTATCGGCAAAAGCAGCTTTACGAACTGGCCAAGGCCGATCGCAAACTGGCCGATGAACTCCATCGCATGGCAAGGGAGGTCGTCGATGAAAAACTCAAACACCCTGATGTTGCGATGGATGATCCTGGTGTTGAGGTATCTGAAAAAATTGCTATCTGAAGATACCTACCTGGGCCAGCAAAACGAACGGTTGCAAAAAGACCTCGCTGCCGAAGTCGAAGCTGAATACAACGCCCAAACCACCCCGTAAAACACGATGCCCGGCCGAAGCCGGGCATTCCAAAGGAGAAAAGATGAAAATCAGTATATCCAAGGAAGAGGTCGAAAAACTCGTTTTCAGACACATCGAAAAGATGCTTCCGGCGGAGCTGGAAATTGAAAAATTCGAACCGGATTTTGAATACCTTTCCTATGAAGAACGCCACGAACTTTCAGGTTATTCCGCGCATTTGAAGGAGGCATGACATGAAATTTATCGCATACAGCGACCCGCACATCCACCCCCATCAACGATATTCCAAAGTGCTGCCCGACGGAATGAACTCCCGCCTCGTGGACACCATCAAGGTCGTCGATAAAATCTATGCCGATGCAAATGAACTTAAAATGCCAGTTATTTCCGGCGGAGACACTTTCCAAGTTAAAGGGTCGGTGAACGTCATCGCCTATAACGAAATGGCTAGAATCGTAACAAAAAGGAGCTACCATACCGACGCCCTCCATCCTGATATCATTTGCATCGGGAACCATGACGCCGCCACCCACGACGGTTCAAGACATGCTCTTGAACCCCTGGCGACCTTGCCAGGTATTATCATCCCGACCGAAACTCATACTGCCCCCCATTTCGTTTATTATTCAGACGAAAGCATTCTGTTTACTGTCATTTCATACCCCATGGAGCATGGCCGGTTTAGCGAAGACAAATTCCAGGCGCAGCTAAACACCGCCCAAAAAACGATCGCCGGGCTTGGCGAAATCAAAACAAAGATCTTGGTTTCCCATCTTTTCACGCATGAATTGATGAGGGCCCATTTGGATCGTGACGGCGATTTCTCAGCGAAGGAACTGATCAAAATATTCGATTTGACCTTGCTCGGCCATTATCACATTCACCACGTTATCGACGGCCCGAAAGATCACCTTGGCAGACCTAAAAAGGTTGTTTCAATAGGCTCCCCGATTCAAATCACCGCCGCTGAACGAGGTGAAAAGAAAGGTTATCTGATCATCGACACCGACACCTTTGATGTCGAACTCGTTCCCATCGAATCGCCGGGGTTTCACTTTTTTGAAGGTGAAAAAACCATCATCCCCGAAAAAATCGCCGGTGATTTCGTCACAGTCAAGGTCAAAAGCAAAGCCGAAAGCACCCGTGTTGCGACATTGTTAGAACGAGCCGGCGTTGCTGAATACCGGATTGAAATCATCCCAGTCAAAAAAACTGCCCGTATCGATCTCGCCCCAGGTGCCAAGGATGAAGAAATCATCGACAAGTACATTGGATCCGAATGGGGAAAGACCGAATTGGATGCCAGCCGTTTGAAAGCCACCGGAATCAAATATTTGAGTTAGGAGGCCGTTATGTCTGATTATTTCGATACTCATTCATTTGAGGAACTTGGTATCACCGTAAACCCTTACGTCGAGGAATACAAAAAGACGAAAGGCGTATATCCCATCCTGACTGTCAAAAAATCTGCCAAGTTACCGACCCGGTACAAGGCGTCTGACGGCAAACTGAAGTTTCACATGAAAACCATTTATCACCCGAATCAAGAGTTCCGCGTCAAAGGAACCGAACCCGGTAAAAGGAGCCCTGAAGCCGTCAACGTCATTTTGACCCACCCCACCGATCCAGATAGCGAAATTGTTATCACGCCAGCCGATATGATTAAAAAAATGGCCGTAATCGATCCGACCTCAAGGCGCAAAATCGAAGATCCTTTTAAGACAGAGGAATTTGATTTGGAAGCCAAAGAAGATGACCCCCTCGCATCAATTCCCCAGGCCATTCACAGCGAAAGCGTCAAAAACATCCTCGAAAAACGCAAAAAGGAGGCAGCGGTATCGATATGAAGCTCATACAGATGACCTTGAATTATTTCATGTCTTTCGGCCCCAGCAACACAGTCAAACTCGACGGTCGGGGGCTGACCCTCATTAATGGGGTCAATGAAATTTCAGACACCGCCAGCAGCAACGGCGCCGGAAAGACAAACCTCCAGGAAGCCTTGCCGTGGGTGCTGTTCGGGAAAACAACCAAAGGCGTAGATGTCAACGATGTGGTTAATAACATTCACAAAAAGGACTGTTACGTCGAAGCCGAATTTGAAGATGGAACCGATACATATCATATCATTCGATACCGCAATCATTCCGACCACGGCGATGACCTTTTGTTTTTCAAAATCAACGATGAAGGGGAAAAGGAAAACCTGGCCGGCGTCGATAAGACTGAAACCCAGCAGCGGATCGAAAAATTCATCGGCAGCGGTTTCACTTTGTTTTGCAATAGCACCTATTTCAGTCAGAACAACGTCAAACCGTTTTCCACCTTTACCGACAAGCAGCTCAAAGAGGTTTTCATCGAAGCCCTGGACATGGGCCGGTTCACCCAGGCATTGGAAAAAACTCGCCTGGATCTAAAAACGCTCCGTGAGGAGCAAGCCACCCTCCAGGGCCGCAAGATTCGGCTTGAGGAGGAAGTAACCGAAGCCCAAACCCGGCAACGCGATTATCAATTTAAGCATGACGCATTCGACACAACTCAGACGGCTGATCTGGAAAAATTCGATCGTTCTATTGCTGAAGTCGAAGCCAAGCTTGAACTCATCCGCGGAGCGAAAACGAAAGACCCGGAAATCCGAGATGCGATGGAGGCCCATCGGAAAACCCTCGAGAACCTGCCTGAGATCCTCAATAATAAGACCTCGATCGATGAGGCATTCTCCCGGTTCAGCGATTCCTATAAATTGCTCTATCACAAGTCTAAGGAGCTTGAACGCTTGCTGGATACCAAGACCCGCGAACTCAGTTTAGCCAGCCGGCGGGTTGGAACCAATTGCAGCGAATGTGGCAAACCCATCACCGAGGACGATTTGGCCGAGGTCATTGCCTCGATGAAGGTTCAGATCGAAATCACCACGGCCGAGATCGAAAAATATCAATCGTTGATCAGCCGGGCCCAACCCAAACTGAAAGAGTTTGAATACCAGAAAGCTGAAGTCCAAGATCAAGTCTCAGTCTGCCAGGACGCCCAAAATCAAATCGCCGCCCTGAAAATTCAGCTCGCCCGGATCGAAGCCTCAAAAGCCGAGATCACTTTGTTGGAAGGTCAAATTCGAGATCTCAGGGCTGCAAAACTCAAACGGGCAGAGGAAACCTCGCCATGGCGCTCGTATATCGACAAGGAACAAACCACCATCGATGATGCCCTGATGAAGATGAAAGGGCTGGATGATGTGATTGCTGAAAAACAATCGGAGATTCAACATGTCGAATATTGGGAGAATGCCTTCGGTTATTCCGGTATCCCTTCGTTCTTACTCGACAACGTAACACCGGCGTTGAATGAACGAGCCAATCATCATTCAACCACAGTGACCGGCGGCGAGATCGAGATCGATTTTTCCACGGTTACCAAGACCAAGACCGGTGGAATGAAAGACAAGTTCGCCATCAACATCAGCCATAAGAACGGTGCCAAAAAGTACAAAGGGATCAGTGGTGGTGAACGCAAACGGGCTGATGTCTGTATCGCCCAATCCATCCAAGATCTGGTCCGGTCGTATGGCCGCAACACCCTTTCATATTGCAGCTACGACGAACCTTTTGAAAACCTGGACAGTGAAGGCGTCGCCAACGTCATCGAGATGCTCAACGAGGTATCGAAGGAAATCGGCACGGTCCTGGTCGTCACCCACAACAGCGAATTGAAAGCGATGTTCGACAGCACCATCACCGTCGTCAAAGGGAAAGACGGCTATTCACGCATCATTGCGTAAGGAGGTAGATATGAAAGATGAAGCAGCGGCGGCTGTTTTGAGAACAGACTCCCGCTTGTTGGCGGCCGCGAAATTGCTTTTGCAAGACGCCATGGACCGCGATGAATGCTATGACGAAGAAACGGGCGAAATGTTCGATGACTGGAAAGAATTGTCAGCCGCCATCGATGAAGCAGAAGGAAAGGAGGGACCAAAATAATGGATCTTAAAACCATCAAAGAGCTATTTACCGGGTTTTGTCCGACCTGCAATAAAGAAGTCTCCATCATTTCCAAGGAGGTGTTGAAGGAAAAGAAACAGAGACGGATGACCAATAAATCGGTCAAACAAAAAGCCAGGCGGGCTCAACAGAAAGTCGCTGAAATATTGGTCGAGGCTTTCTTATTGAGCCCGGAGGATTTTGAATCCATCGCCATGGGCCAATCCGGCCAGGATGTCCGGTTGACGGAAGCCGCTCGGAAAAAATGGCCCTTCCATGCGATCGAAGTCACCGCTTCGTTGAATCACAGCGTTTGGGCCAAATTTACCCAAGCCCAGGCCCACGCCGAGAAACAGAAAACCGGTAAGGTGCCGGGCAACGGCAGACCGATTCTGGTCTTCAAGAAAAACAGCACCCCGCTTTATGCCATGGTGTTGTTTGAAGATCTGGTGCAAACCATCCGTGAACGAACCCGATTCCCGAAATGATTTTTGCCCCGAAATCATTGTAATTCATTACATTTAAAGGAGATCGTTATGAGAAACAAAAAACAAACCCCCGAGGAAATAGCTGCAGAGGAATACATCAAACGGGGTTTCAGTAAATGCCCCTACCCCGACTGTAAATCCGAGGATGTCGAGGGTGGGTTTATTTCTGTCGATTCGAACGGCGCCCAACAAACCTGCCGTTGCCTCGAATGCGGTCGCACATGGTCCGACTATTACACCTTGACGGGCGTTTCTTTCGACGATCCTTTGACAGAGAAAAAGGAGGAGATCACATGCTGCGGTGCCCACATGGGATAACCACCATCGGTCACGCCAAGAAATGGGTGATCGAAACGGCGATCACCCTCAAACCCTGCAAATGCCCGGTTTGCGGCCAGGTAGTTAAATTGTATCCCCGGAAACTTTCATCCGCCCTGGCCCGGTTCTTGGTTGATATTTATAACCTCACCATCGATCGACCGGCAGCCGACCGCTGGATCAATGTCAGTAAAGAACTGATCGTCAAAAGTGATCACCATATTACCCGGGATTATAGCATCCTGCGCTTTTGGGGGCTGCTTGAAACCTCACCGGATGATGCCGGGATGTGGCGCATTACTGAATCCGGCGCTGCCTTTGTCGAGAGTCGGCTGGTGACCCCGCAATTTGCCTATGTTTACAACAACTATTGCGTGCGGCTCAGCGAAACAACAACTGATATTGAAGGAGCACTTGGTTCAAAATTTAGCCTCGCCGAACTGCTCGGAAAGAGAGGTGTCGAATGAAACTTCGAATATTTGCAAACATTTTCGTTTTGGTTATCGGCGTAGGGTTGGCAATTTATTTCGATCACAGGATTGAAACGGTATCTGCCGGTCAAGCTCAGAACACCCATTATTTATCGGAATCAATGGAAGCCGTCACCCAAAACCTTGAAGCGATTTTTGAATTGAAGAAGGCCGCCACCATCGAAGACGTTCAGGTTCTCACCGTGACGGCTCACACTCCATCCGTTGATGAAACCGATAGCGACCCAATGATAACCGCGTCGATGGAACAAGTCAGGCCAGGTTGTATCCCCGTCAGCCGGGACTTATTCGCCGACGGGTGGGTAGTTACTGCAGACATGAATCACTACATCCTTGTTGTCTTAAAAAGTGTCGAATTTCATGAAATTCGGGAAGGTTCTTTGTTGCCTGTACTTAACCCGGAAAAGAAATATCAAAATGAACCCCAGGAAAAGAAAATATCCCGAAAGCCCCTGGTTCTCATCTGAAAGGAGCAGCCTATGTCATTTGAACGAATACTTGGATTGGTCGATGCAGAAAACCTTTATTACACCCCACGGGAAAAATGGGGACCAGGATCAAAGGTGGATTTTTCTAAACTGTATCAGATGATCACAGGCGGTTACAAAACCGCCACGGTGATCAATTATCTGGTGGCCGATCCAATCATCGATCAGACCCGATTTTTAAGTTTGTTGAGGAAGGTAGGATATACCGTCAAAATCAAGGTGCTTTACTCAAAAAAGGAGCAGCTTCAAAACTCAAATTGGGACCCGGAAATCATTGAAGACGGAATGGCCATGATCCATCAGGTGGATCATTTGGTTTTGGTTTCCGGGGACGGCGGTTTTTCCGACATGATCCGCCGATACCAAGAGCTTGGCAAACGCACTTCGGTGATCTGTTTTGAAGACGACTTTTCCTCACGATTGAAAGTTGCTGATACCGTTACGTTTTTGAACCAACGGATACTGATGTCGGATCGGAAAAAACAGCCCTTATCCGCCCTTCCTGAGTGCCGTTTTCCGATGCGGTGACCCCGGCTTTGTAATTATTTTGTTTCATTGTAATTAATTACTTGTTTCCCATTTTTGGGTTTGTTACAAGATAGCCTATCTGTCGCTCTTTGATCGGAATGTAGTGGATGAAAGGCGCCAGGATGGGCGAAATACCTCGCCAGAAAGAATAAAGAGAAAAGGAGAGCTTATGCTTAACCGGATCATCATTACCGCAACCACCTTGCCCGACGCCTGGTTCCAATTGATCTATGCTGCCGTCAAACAAGGCCGCGAATTTAAAATCGATCATGGCTCATATGCCGGCCAAACTCGCCTCGAACTCGATTGGGTGGATGTTCATATCACCAAACCGTATTTGAGGGATGTTGATGGTTTGCCGCTGATCCCCGAGATGCCGGAAAGCTCGCCGATGCCCGCCCCGGTGACCAAGGATTACGTCCGGAATTATGCCAAATACATCATGACCCCCGATAAGGAGCCTGGAGAGCAATACACCTACGGCGAGCGCCTGGCTGGGTATTTGTTTTTAGCAACAGCACAACCACAGATTATCTTTTTTAAAGTACAAATAGACACAGGCGAACGGGTGCAACCCCCCACCGAATTCGCCCAACTCAACCAGATCGAACGCATCATCAAAACCTATAAAGAATATGGCCCCCGCAACAACCAGATGGTGCTCCAGGTCGCTCAACCATCGGACCTGCTACTATCCGATCCGCCCTGCCTGAGATCCATCGATACCCGCATCCAAGATGGCCAGCTCCATTTTTTCCCCTATTTACGTTCCTGGGACTTGTGGGGTGGCTTCCCCGCCAACCTGGCCGGCATCAGCATGCTCCAAGAGTATATGGCGGCTGAGATCGGTGTCGAACAAGGTGAAATGATTTGCTCCAGCAAAGGGCTTCACATCTACGGATACGTCAAGGATCTGGCCAAAATCCGGGCCGGAATCCAAGAGTAACGAGAACCAATAGGAGAAACGCTCTATGCCCAAACGACTGTCTGACAACGCCCTGGCCATTTACAAGAAGCTGTATTTTTCAGAGATTCTCAAGGAGACAACCTCAACAGAAACCCACCGGCGGGTTGCCTGCTTTGCAGCATCAGCCGAAAAAGATCCCGACCGCCGTAAAGTCCGTGAAGAACAATTTTTCCAAATGATGGAAAAGAATCAATTCCGGCCGAACACCCCGACTTTTATGAATGCCGGTGTGAGAAAGAACCCCCAAACATCGGCTTGCTTTGTCGGTGATCTGCAAGACGATATGATCAGCATCCTCGACTTCGACAGGGATGCAGCCATTATCTATAAATCGGGCTCGGGAATTGGTGGAAATTACGGCATGCTGCGGGAGAAAAACACCCCACTATCCACGGGCGGAAAAAGCTCTGGACCGGTTCAATTTCTCCGGAAATCTGCCGGGACCGCACATGCTGTGAAATCGGGCGGAAGCAGCCGGCGTGCGGCTCATATGGCGATGATGACCGACACCCATCCGGATCTTTTGGAGTTCATCAGAATCAAAGCTGAAAGCGATGAATTCGTTATTCTCCCCAACGGAGAAAAAACACCTTTGTTCAGTGCCATGAATCTTTCCATCGCCGCCTCGGATAACTTCATGCAAGCCGTCATCGATGATACGGAATGGCATTTGATCGGTGTTGTTGACGGTGAAATCAAAGCTACCCACCAGGCCAGAGACATTTACCAGCAAATCATCCAAAACGCCTGGCGTAACGGTGACCCGGGGATGTGGTTCATCGATCACGCCAACGCCGATAACACCGTCCCCAGCATAGGCCGAATGGTGACAACAAATCCTTGTGGCGAGCAGACTTTGCACCCCAGGCAAGCGTGCGGCCTGGGTTCAATCAACGTCGCCGCATTTGTCTCAAGTGAAGGCCAGTTTTTATGGAAAGAATTTAAAACCATCGTATCCCAGGCCACGACCTTCCTCGATAACTGCATCGATTTGTCAGGCTTTCCCACACCCGAGTATGAAAAAATGGCCAAGCTGACCCGGCCAATCGGCCTTGGGATTATGGGTTTTGCCGACGCTTTGATTCTGCTCGGCATTCGGTACGGGTCAGAGGATTCCTTTGATTTTGCCACTGTTCTCAGTCGCACATTGACTACAGAGGCGATCCGAACTTCGGCGGATTTGGCCATTTCAAAAGCCCCGTTTCCGATGCTCGATAAAAATCGGGAAGCAACGTTGGATGTCATCCGCCGGTTTGCCGGATATGACCTGGCCCTGATCGAACAGATCGAAAAACATGGCATCCGCAACAGCCAATGGACGACCATCGCCCCGACCGGCTCAACTTCCATTTCATGTGACTGCAGCCAGGGCATGGAGCCATTGTTTGCCATTTGTTACGACAAACACCTTTCGGATTCAAAAGATGTATTGGTCTTTGTGAACCCAATTTTTGAACGAAAGTTTTCGGGAATGCCTTGGTATCCATCCGCAATAAAGAAAATCGCAGAGAATCATGGGTCGTTAAAAGGTCTGGACCTGCCGGCAGCCGCCGATATTTTCGTTTGCGCCCACGACCTTGATTGGCATTCCCGAATAAAGATGCAAGCCGCCCTGCAAAAAGGCATTTCCAACTCAATCAGCTCGACGATCAATCTGCCGAATTCAGCCACAGTGGAAGAAATCGGTGAGATCTACATCGAGGCTTGGAAAATGGGATTGAAAGGCATCACCGTTTATCGGGATGGCTGTCTGAAAGATCAACCGGTGCGATTCGGCAAGACAGTTGAGGAACTCCATCCCCCGGTTTCAACGACTGCCGAAAAGAAACCCTTGCCCCCAATTTATCGTCCAAAGGTCCGTCACGGGTACACTCATGAAGTGAACACCGGTCATGGCCGAATTTATCTCACCGTCAATTGCGATGATGCCGGCCGCCCGATGGAGATTTTTACCAACGGCGGCAAAAACGGCTCAGTTAATGCCGCCAACCTCGAAGCCATGGCCCGGCTGGTTTCCATCGCTTTGCAAGAAGGGGTAGCCCCGGAACGCCTTGCCCGGACTATCGAAAACATCAACGACGGCACCGTTGCATGGGATCGCCTCGATGAATCGGATCAAAAAGCCATCCCGATCATCAGTATTCCGGATGCTATCGGCAAGGTTATTCATCGGTTTTATTGTAACGGGAATACCCACCCACCAGAGGTCGAATACATAGAAAAGGATTCCATCCCAATCCGCCGTTGCGCCGAATGCAATGCCCCAACATATATGCACGACGGATGTGAATTTTGCCCCAATTGCGGCTCAAAGTGCGGATAGGCTTTTTTGCATAGCAGTATCAACCTAATCAATTACTTCGCTAAAGGGGCTGCACCATGAAAAGCCTGAGTCCGTGTGCAAGGCCACAGTGTTTTAAGAAAAATAAAACCGTTTGTTCGGAGATATGTAAAGAACTGCATGCCTACCAGCTTTATTTGCAACACACTCACGATGCTGAATCCCAACCGGCAATCGATTATGCCGACTTTGAGAGAGCAAGATATATCTCTCCGAAGCATAATTTTAAATTTTCAGAAGATGAAAGCTGCATGTTGAAGACCGAGGAGGAGTAAAGGATGAAAAAAGAAAATGAATTGGTAATGGGAGTACCGACAAATCTGTTGTTTGAATCCGGATTTTATTTTTCCGGGTATGCCAGGAAAAGCCCGTTGATCGATTATTTGAAAAACAGGGTCGAAAAATATGCGAGCTTTCGCCGTCGAGCAGATTGTGAAACCGATCCTGAATTCAAGCAAGTGATCCCATATTGCCTGCTCACCGCCGGCGATTCAATCTTTGTTTACCGGCGAAAGACCGGCAGCGATGAAACCCGGCTGCACACCATGGCAAGCCTGGGGGTCGGCGGCCATATCAACCCCATGAAAGAGATGAATCGCGGCATCAATCCGTTGATCCATGCCAGCATGATGCGCGAATTGGCGGAGGAGGTTTTGGTACTGAATCATCAGCCGCCTATCCTCATTCCGACGCTCGTGGGGATGATCAACGATGACCAGAATGATGTCGGAAAAGTCCATTTGGGCCTGGTTTATCACATTGAATTGGACTCAGCAGCCACGGTCGAAGTCATGGAAAAAGATAAGCTCGAAGGCAAGATGCAACCCTTGTTGGAAACCGCTGCCGATATCACCGTTTCCTGGGAGCCCTGGTCCAAGATCGTGATCGACAACTACCTTCTGCCGATGGTCGAGGTCTGTGCATAGGAGGCCGCCGATGACTCTCAAGATCGTAATTGTAAATGGGGTGGCAAAGCACGGGAAAGACACCTTCGTCAGCCTTATCAAAAAGAATTTCAACGGGACCGTGATCAACCATAGCACCGTTGCAACCGTAAAAGAGGCAGCCAAATTCTTTGGGGCCGATGAAACCAAACAAAAAGGCGACAAGGAACGTCGCCTCTGGTCGGATCTGAAGGATGCCTACACCCGATATTGTGACGGTCCCTTCAGAGAGATCGTCGAATTGGTGGAATCCACCCGATGGAACAAAAAACCAAGCGACAGGATCTTGATTTTTGTCCATGCCAGGGAGCCCGAGGAGATCGAAAAGGTAGCCAATCGATACCCGATGGATTGCATCACCGTGTTGGTGCGAGGCGCAAAAAGCCATGTGCCAGACAACCACGCGGACATGGGCGTAGAAGACTACGCCTACGATGTCTATGTCGAAAACATCGGAACCCTGGAAGATCTGGAAGACAGCGCCAAAGCCCTTATCGAAAACGTCCTGTTATTACCATCGCAACGGAAAGGAAAATACCATGAACGCAAGCAGGCAAGTCCGCCGGGCCCAAGCCCGCAAGGCGAAAAAAGCGACGAAAATCCAATCCCAGCAGACCACCCAGGAGAAAATGGCGATCCTCACAAAAGCCCTTATAGACCTGCAGGTAGGGATGAACGCTCTTTATCAGGTGTTGCTCGATAAGGGCATTTTCACCGATGCCGAATTTAAAGCATCCCGGGCCAAGTTTTTAGAAACAACTGTCAAAGCAAAGCCGGAGGAGGTGCCTGCATGAGAAAAGGCGACAAGGTCCAATGGGAAAGTCAATCCAACGGCAGCACAACGAAAAAGGCCGGCACCATCATCCGTTTGTTGAAAGCGAAGGACTATCCTCCCGTAATTGCAAGGAAAGAATTTCCGAATCACAAACGGATGTTTGACGGTATGAACCCGCCCGTTGACGAAAATGGTACGGGCTATTTAGTCGAGGTGATTACTAGCCCGCGGGCGATGCCTCGCTTGTATATGCCCCGGCCTAAAAATTTACAAAAGATCGAGGATTTAAAGGAGGTGCTTCGATGATCCCGATAAATGAAAATCCCCCTCCTGGCGTGATCGATCGCCGGGACGGCAACACGAAGGGTGAATGTGGCATCACAACCGTCGGATGCCTGTTTTGCAAAGACCAGATCTCGGCCTCCCGTGATTATGTCGAGAATTATGATTCGATGTCCTGGGCCCCCAAGGACGGTTGCCAGATTGCCACCTGTCCTTTTTGGCAAAAACCGGATTGTTGGCAGGCTGTTGTGGGAAACAAGAGCGATCCGAAAAAATATTGCCCGGTTTGGCGTCGTCGTCAGGCTGCCGGCCGTTGGGACGTAGAAAGGTTTCGGCTATGACACGGAACAAAGACCGAACATGGGTCGGTTTTGATCTCGATGGGACATTGGCCAACACCATCACCCCGACAGAGAACCTGGCAAGCGTCGGAGAACCTGTCCCCGAAATGGTCGAGCGGCTTCGCGGGTATCTGGAAAAAGGGATTCACGTTAAGATCTTCACCGCCCGGGCCGGCTATCAGGGTCAGGAAACTATCATCAAGCAATGGCTCCGAGAACAAGGCCTGCCCGAATTAGAGATCACGGCTACCAAGGATTACAACATGAGTCACTTTTATGATGACCGAGCCTTCCGAGTCCTGAAAAACACAGGACAGATAATCTAATCCAAACGCCCCGGCTTCGGCCGGGGCATCTTTTTCAGCATGGGACCGATCGATGATCGCTCACGGCATTTTTATGCCCGCAAGTCATTGTAATTAATTACTTTATGTAAGGAGAACGAAATTGACCCCCCAGCAGATCTATATTAAACAGTTGGAAAAAGCGTTTGCCAATCGAGCTAAAGGGGATGATTGCATGAAAGGCAAAATCCAATACGCTGCAGATCGCTGCCAATGGCGGGTGTTTTGGTATGATGAAATCGAACGGAAAAACCGATTGATCTCTCGATACAAGGGCGAGTTGATGCCCTGTACCGCTTTTCAATTCCATAAAGGAAAACCCCGCCTGGACAGCAAAAATCGTTTGATCCCCGACAAGGAAAAATGCCAGGGGTATGAACGAGCCGAAAAATTGCTCACCTTGATGCGGAATCGATATGAGGAGGCCAAAGCCGGCCTATGTAAGTTCAGCATCGAGGAGTTCACGGAAGCTGATTATGTCGATGTGGCTAATTATTATGAGGAATGGATCAACAAGGCGATCGAGAAATTTAGAAAACCTGCCACCGTCAAAGCGTACCGGTCATACCATCGGACATGGATCAAACCCTTCTTTGAGAAAAATAACGTGCGGCTGCATGAAATTGATCTGGACGTTCTGACAAGGCTACTCGAGCATATCCTCAATGGTCTTGAGAAACCTGCCAAAAAAACGGGCGATGAGAAGACGCGGATGATTTTAAAAATCCATGCCGACAACCCCAACGCCAAAAGCCCGCAGATCGCTACCATCATCAAGGACCGATACGGCATTAAAATCAGCGACAGGTGGATCCGCCGCACAATCGCCCAAAACGAAGAAAAATCAAAGGACAGTCGGCCAGAAACATCCGATCGGAAAAACTACGGCAAGACCGCCCTCAACATTTTGTCAACCCTCCACACCATGATGGACTATGCCTTGCGGAAAGGCAAAATTCAAAAAATTCCCCCTTTTCCAAAGACTGAGGATTACGGCATCCAGGCTGTCGAGATCAAATGGCTTTCCCGGGACGAAGCCGATGCGGTATTCAAAAATATCCCTGACGAACACCTGTCGATATTCTTGTGGCTGAAATACCATTTCCGCCGCCCCGGCGAAGCATGTGCCCTGCAGAAAGTCGATTACGATCCAATCAACGAAGTGTTCACCATCCGCCGGTCGATCTCGGCCCGGGTGGATGTCAATTCGGTCAAAACGAATTGGCAGAACCCGACCATTCACATTACCCCTTGCCACCCCAATTATCGGGAATGGGCCAAAGAGGCCTGCAAAAAGGATCCGGGCTCAAAGTATTTTTTCAATAATCCCCGGTCACGGAAAAAGGGCCGCTACACCCTCGAGGCGCTTCGCAACATCTGGTACAAGGCATGTGACGATGCCGGCGTCGAACGCATCTGGACTTACAATGGCGTTAAGCACACGGCATGCACCCAGTTTATGGAGGATGGGGGCACCCCGGCTGAACTCCAACTGTTGACCGGTCATAAGAACGCCGCATCGATAAGACGGTACGCCGATGTCACAGCGAACCGGATCAAACAAGTCCAAGCCGCAGCCCAGGAAAGAACCAGAATGATGGTGGAAAAAGAGGAGAAAATGAAAAAGGAGATGGAGAACCTATCCAACCAACCAAACCAAGACCTATCCAATGTGATTTTTTTGAGGAATAAAAAGGAATGATTTCAGTAGTTTAAGAACATGGTGCTTGGGTTCGATTCCCATGCACTTCCGCCACCCCTCAATTTCCTTCCTTAGTAAATCAAGCAAGTTACAAATGCAACAGGTTTATTAACAACCTATTTCCTGCACTTCAAGCGCACTTCAAATGCACTTCAATTTGGCATTGGAGTAACCCATGGATAGCTGTCCTATATCGTATCAATCCCGGACTCTTTTTGATGCCACGGAATGCAGTACCATCCCACATCAAATCGACAGCATTCCTTATCATTTTTTTTCCTTGACGCATAGCCGCGTTGACGGTCGCTCGAGACGACCGCGCGCGGCTTTTTTTGTGCCCGGCCGCCTTCGCTGCGCCCCCGCACCCCCGGCAAAAGTAAAACAGGCCTATGGTCCGATGGCCTACAGGGGTCGCGGGTCCTTCCTGGAACCCTGGACTTACGGTTTCCACCAGCGCCCGCGGTGCGTCCAGGTGAAAAAACAATTCGGCGCGGAAAACGGAATGGCCGCGGAATCGGGGCCGTTTTTGACGGGGTTGGCGCTCGATGGCTGACGATCGGGGTGACAAAGATAAGGGGGTATCGATGGAGAGCAATGTGATCCCGCTGGCCGAAAGGGCGGCCGGCAAGGAAAAAGTGGCGGAAATCCGCGACCAGGTGGAGGCCCGGAAGGCCGAGGAGGCCGAAAAGTACGGCAAGGGCGACGACGGCGACGACGACATCTCGAGCGCCTTTGTCCAGGATTGCCTGAGAATGAACGAGCTGGGTGACGGGATCCTTTTCCGCGAGCTGCACCGGGGCAAGTTCATCTTCAACAAGGCCATGGACGCCTGGATGGTGTGGACAGGCCACTACTGGGACATCGACACCATGGGGATGGCTCCGGTGGCAGTCGAGAACGTTGTAGCCAAGTACATCCGCGAGGTGGTGCGGGTCTGCGCCGAGATCCGGGAGATGGACGGCAAGGACCCGGCCAGGGAGCGGTCCCTGGGCGCCCTGCGCGATGCCTTGAACCAGCGGATCTCGGCCCTGCGCATCACTCGCCGGCGCAACAACTGCCTGGGCATAGCCCACACCTGCGAGGATGCCATCGCCATCCACGGTGACGAAATAGACAGAAAGCCCTGGCTGTTGGCCTGTATAAACGCCGTGGTCGACCTGCGGACCGGAAGGTCCCGCGACGGCCTCCCGAAGGACTACCTGCACAAGCACGCCGCAGCCGAGTGGAAAGGGATCGATGCGCCGTGTCCGGAGTGGGAACGGTTTTTAGCGCAGGTCCTCGAGGAGGACCACCTGGATCCGGAGGAGGGCCGCCCCGTGTGCGAGTTCATGCAGCGGCTGCTCGGCCATGCGCAAGCGCTTCCGCAGCGAGAAGGTCGGGGGCATCTATCGCTATTACGGCATCGGCCTGCTGTCCACCATAGACGATCCATAACAGGACCATGGGGACTATTGGACGGATGGTCCTGGTGATCGTCCAGGGGCAGCCGGGTTTTTAACCGGCTGAAACGCAACAAAAAATCAACTGCAGCACAGCTGCGCAGGACCATAGGACCATTTTTCACCAAATTTTCAAATGTTTTGAGGGTACTAATGTTTTCTTTTTTTTATGTAGTAATGGTCCTATGGTCCTAAAAAAAGAAAATAATAATAGATAACAGATACTTTTCAGTCTGGACCATTGCTGGACCATTGCCGAAATGGTCCCCAAAATCGCTCAATGGTCCTGATGAGGCCAAAATCCCATGAACGTCATCGACCTGGTACGCAGAAAAGGCATCGAACCCCGGCGGGCATCGTCGGCCAAGGGCGGGGAGTGGCACAGCAGCTGCCCGATCTGCGGAGACGGCGGCAAGGGCGCCGCGTCGGACCGATTCCATATCTGGCCGATGCAAGAAGAAGGGAAAGGGTCGTGGTGGTGTAGACAATGCGAACGGGATGGAAAACGAATATACGCTGGAGACAACATCGCCCTGCTGATGACCATGGACGGCCTGTCGTACAAGGAGGCCTGCGCGGCGCTGGGCGTCGACATGCCCGAAGCGCCGTCGGTCCCCATCAAGCCGCGGTCGGCCGGAAGGCGTCGGTCCCAGCCCGAACGGCCGGTCGCTACCTACCAGCAACCGGCCCACAAGTGGCGCGAGCATGCCGAAAAGTTCGCCGCCTGGGCCCACGAGCAGCTCGTCGAACACCACCCGGATCAGATGCGTTATCTTGCCGGCCGGGGCATCGATCCCGCCACCATGCTGCGCTGGGGCCTGGGCTGGAATCCCGGCAACGACGGCAAGGACCTGTTCCGGGCCCGGGAGGCCTGGGGCCTTGAGACCGTCGAAAAGGACGGCAAGAAAAAGAAGCTATGGATCCCCCGGGGCCTGGTGATCCCCTATCGCCGCGGCGGCGTGCTGCAGCGCATCCGGATCCGGCGGCCAAAGGAGCATCTTCGAAGCGAAAAGGACCCTCGCTATTATTTGCTTCCCGGATCCTCGGCCATGCCCTGGCTCATCGGCGAAAAGCGGCGGGCCTACATCGTGATCGAAACCGAGCTCGACGGCCTGCTGGTCGACCAGGAGGCCTGCGACCTGGTGGGCGTGCTCTCCCTGGGCGCCGCGTCCAACATGCCCGACGACTACTGCCACCAGCATCTGGCCGAGGCCCTGGTGATCTTAAACGCCCTTGATTTCGACCAGGCCGGGGGCAAGGCCTGGCCCAAGTGGCAGGCAACCTATCCCCAGGCCGAGCGCTGGCCGGTACCGGTCGGTAAAGACCCCGGAGACGCCTGCCGTGCCGGCGTGGACATCCGGGCCTGGGTCCTTGCCGGCCTTCCGCCCGCCTGGCATGTCAAAATTTCGACGTTTGCGGCCCAGGGCCTCAAACGAACCCAAGCCCAGGCGCCGGCACAGCCGCAAGGCGATCCCATTCCGAATCCGGATCCGGCGCTCACGTCAACGCAAAACCCCCCTGCCCCGGATCCCGAACCGCCGCCGGCACAACCCCAGGGCCGAAATCTTCCCGCAACTGTCATCGAGCTCGGCGACCTACTGCGGCGGTACCCGGTCAAAATCATCAACACCGAAAAGCGCACCGCCATCGAAAAGCCGAGCCAGTTCAGAAACGATGCCATCGAGGCGCGCATATCCACCCTGGTCTTTTTCGATCCGGACTGTCGGGCGCATCTGCTGAGCCACCCGGAAGAGTTGGTCCAAGGCAACAACTATCTGGTCGGCGGATCCTTGGCGCCGAACACCGCAAATCAAGGAGGAAAGCAAAATGGGTAAGCAAGGCCTGATCAAACTGACCGCAGCTCAACAATCCGGCATCGAGCTGACCGGCAAGGTGTCCGCGGAGATCCTGGCGTGACCGCATCCAGAATCGAAAAACTGTTCGCCGTGGTCGGCGACGACCAGAAAGAGGTTCTTTCGACGCTGCAGAAGGCCGCAGCCGATACCCTGGCCGCCTACAAGGCAGACAACTCGGCGGCCAAGCTGCGCGACCACCAGGCCGCCTCATCGGCCCTGGATCAAATGCTCTCCGACCTGGAGGCCAGGCACTTCGGAAAGCCGCAGTCCTTTGCCAACGTCAAGGAGGCCCTCGAGTTTTTAAAGGCCCAGGGCTACAAGATCGCCAAGTCCAAGATGTACGCCGATGCCCAGCGCGGGATCCTGGCCGTCCAGGAGGACCGCAGCGTGCTGGAAAGCGATGTGCTTGCCTATGCGGTCCGGGCCGGACTTGAAAAGACCCCGGATAAAAGCCCGAAAGTAGACGACCGCATCTTTGCCGACAAGGCCTCTGCCGAGCTGGATCTATTGCGGGCCCGGGAAGCCAAGCTGCGCTTCGAGCATGAAAGAGAAATGGGGCTTTCTCTTCCCAAGGCCGACGTGCGGGCCGAGCTGGCCATGAAACTGGGCGCCATCGAGGCCGGCGTCAAGAACCTGATCGCCGTCAACCTGGTGGAGTGGATCGAGTCGGTGGGCGGGGATCCCAAACACTTCGAGGACCTGCGGGAAACCATCTTCGGAGAGATCGATAGTTTAATGAATGAGTTTTGCAACTTCGACGAGCTGCAGATCGCACTGCAGCCGGCCGGGCCGGAGCGATAGCCAATGATCCCCCAACCCCTGCCTATCGATCCCAAGTGGCTGCCGGCCATCGGCGACCTCGAGGCCCTGACCCGATATCATATCGGCCCGCAAGGCGGCACCGCCCAGATCAAGTTCTCCCGCCAGGAAAAGCGGGTGCTGCGCAAGCGCAAAAAGATCGCCCCCAGCCTCTGGGCCGAAAAGCACCGCTATCTTCCCCGGGATGCCGCGGTCCCCGGCCGCTGGAAAAACAGCACCGTACCCTATGCCCCGGCCATCATGGACGCGGCCTTTTACCCCTCGGTGCAGGAGATCGTGCTGTGCTTTGCCCCCCAGGGCGCCAAGACCGAGATCGTCTACACCTGCATGGGCTACACGGCCGACAGAAAACCCGGCAACTGGCTGGTGGTCTTCCCCAACGAGATCGACGCCAAGGACAATGCCGGCGACCGCATCATCCCCATGTTCAACGACTCGCCGCGGCTCAAGTCCTACCGCACTGGCTATGCCGACGATGAGACCGGGATCAAGATCACCCTGCAGCACATGCGCATCACCATGGCCTGGGCCACCTCGGCCGCCCGCCTGGCCAACCGTCCCCTGCCCTAGGTCTTTTTAGACGAGGAGGACAAATACCCGCCCACGGTGGGAAAAAAGGAGTCCTCTCCCCATGCACTGGCCGAAAAGCGCATGCGCACCTACAAGCACATGCGAAAGATGTTCCGGGCGAGCACCCCCACTGTCGAGGACGGCGCCATCTGGGTGGCGCTCAACAACTGCCACCTGATCTTCGACTATTATGCCGTCTGCCCCCATTGCGGCCACGAGCAGCTGATGGCCTTCGAGCAGATCAAGTGGACCGCCGCCGTGCGCGATCCCATGGTCATCGAGACCACGCGCGATGTCTGGTACGAGTGCATCCATTGTAAAGGTAAATGGGACGACGGCCAGCGCAAAAAGGCCGTGCGCTCGGGCCAGTGGCGCGATCGAAAGAAAAAACGCCCGGTCCAGGAGGCCCTGGAGGCCGTGCGGCCGCTCAGGATCGGTTTTCATGCCCCGGCCTGGGTATCGCCTTTGTGGACATGTGGGAGTGCGCGGCTGCCTTTTTAAAGGCCCAGAAGGGCCAGCCCGATTACCTGATCAAGCTGCGCGACTTTAACAACGGCTTTGCGGCCAGGCCCTGGCGGGCCACCGCCTCGGACCGCGCGGAAAACACTATCCTCGAGCTGTGCGACGATCGGCCCGAGGGCCGCGTGCCCGGAAGCAGGCAGGCGACCTGGCCATCCAGGACGCCATGGGCCACCGCACGGCCGATGTCTACACCTTTTGCATGGGACACCGCGGCCGGATCCTGCCCTCCCAGGGCAAGGTGCGCCAGGCCGTGCCGGTCTCGTTCACGACCCTGGAATACTTTCCACCGGATGCCAAGGTGCGCCGGGTCCCTATCCCCGGCGGCCTGCAACTGGTCAAGGTGGACACCAACTACTTTAAAAACCAGCTCGATGGGAAACTCAAGATCAAGGCCGGGGATCCCGGCGCCTGGCACTACCATGCGGAGCTCAGCATCGAATGGGCCCGCCACATGGTGGCCGAGGGCATCAACGAAAAGGGGCTATGGGAGCCGATCACCACCGGCCGGGCGAACCACGGCTGGGACTGCTCGGTGCTGATCATGGCCGCCCGCGAGATCCTGGGCGTGAAGTTCTGGCCGCGGCCGAGTGAAACAGAGACTCAACAATCGGAAGTCCGGAAGCGACAGCATGACGATAAACCTGAAAAGGCAAGGATGTGGTGACAATGGGTAAGAACAATAGCGATGATATTTTGACTGGTATCAAGGCGATTCAACCGGTCTTGGGTGGCGCCAGCGAAGATACGATCCTGAAATGGAAACGCGAGTTTCCCTCCATGCCGATGCGCAAAATCAAGGGCCAATGGACCACGACGCGGGAGGAAATGGTCTGCTGGTGGAGCTATTTGGTTACCGACAATCTTGAGGCATATACCGAATCAAAAAACCATCCTCATATGTTATCGAGATAAAGCCTTTGCCCATTCCTCCAACCTCAATCGAATCTGTGATCAAATCAAATATGGTTCATCCGGAAAGAGCGTACTTTAGGTTGAAAAAAGTGGACATCCATGTCTTTCAAAAGGCACCACACCAATTAGAAAGGCATATCGGATGTCCACAAGCTTGCTGTATCACGGATTTCGTATTC